>FWPV01006585.1_pt1 | contig 17424 bp, 28 predicted proteins | sample 2228371 | NCBI WGS metagenome assembly FWPV01 (sample SAMEA103939776, study PRJEB20133) | metagenome | reverse complement strand
AAAATCTCATGGGGGAATACATCTTTGTCAATCAGAGGTACTGCAATCACATCAAAAAAATGCGCACAGAGATTCTTGGCAAAACCGACCGGGAGTTGTTTCCTCCAGCCAAAGCGCAACAACACATCGAGAGCGATCAACGCGTTATAAGCACCGGGCAGCCTTTTTCAGGCATTGATGAATACATCTCGCCATCAAATCAGGTGCATTATCTCGAATACACGAAAACACCCGTTTACAGCGCCGATGGCGTCATTACCGGCGTGCAGGGCATTTTTTGGGACGTTACAGAGCGCATTCAGATAAGCAAAGAAACCCAGCACCGCCTCAAAGAATTAGCCTCTATCAACGCAATCACGCAGTCCATTTCTTCGCAAAAAGACTTGTCCGCCCTTTTAGAACTGATTGCCCAAACCGCCAGCGAACTGCTCGGCGTGCAATCCATTTACATTGCCCTGCATAATCATGAAACGAACACCATAGAAATCCCCTACATGCTCGAAGAAGGGCAGCCAATCACCAACAAGACCCACAGCATTTGCGCAAACCTGACCACACATATTCTCGAAACCAGGCAACCGCTCACCATTAACAAAAAGTTCGTCGAAACATGCCACGCATTACACATAGACCTGCCAGCATCCCCGCCTGCCACAGGCTATCCCCGCTCGTGGGTGGGCGTTCCCATTATGGCAAACCAGCAGTGCATCGGCGTTATTGGCGCAGCCAGTTATGCCTCCGAAAATGCCTTCCGCGAGGCAGATGTACGTTTACTGAGCGCGGTTGCCTCAAACATTGGCATTGCGCTGCAAAAAGCACAACTGTACGCCCAGGCGCAGCACGAATTAGAAGAACGCCAGCGCGCCGAAAAAATTCTCTGGCAGCAGGTATATGAACTTGGTTTGGTCAATGAGATTGCGCGGGCAGCTGCGTCATCTGAAAGAGATTTAGACAGTTTAATTGAAATCGTTGGGAAGAAAATCGAAGAGATTTTGCTCACCAGGTCGGTTTTTGTAGCAATATACAACCCACAAACCGATCAAATGGATGTGCGCTACTGGAGCATTAACGGTAAACCGACCGAACGCATTTCCTTTCCCATGGGTACAGGCCTTACAGCACATGTTTTCAAAAACCAAAAACCTTTGCTGATTGATGAAGATTTTTTACCCCGCGCGCAGGCACTCGGAGCATACCTGATCCACGCCGAAAAATACGGCCACCCCAAAACATGGCTTGGCGTGCCCATGCTGCACCACGAGCAAACAATTGGTGTCATAAGCATTCAGGATTACGAGAAAGAAAAAGCCTATAACGAGTTTGCCATTAACCTACTCACCGTCATTGCCAACACGCTTGCCATTCATATCGAAAACGCCCGCCTTTACGAAACCATTCGTAAGGATAACCTGGCCCTGCAAGAGAAAATTGCCCAAATTGCCGCGCTGCAAGCCGAACTGCGCGAACAAGCCATCCGCGACCCCCTGACCAACCTCTTCAACCGCCGCTACATGGAAGAAACGCTATCGCGCGAAATCTCCCGCGCCGACCGCGAAAACCTCCCCCTTAGCGTACTGGTGATGGACATTGACCACTTCAAAACCTTCAATGACCGCTACGGCCACCTTGCCGGAGATGCCATGCTGCGCGCCCTGGGCAAACTTTTGTTGGAAAAAACCCGCGACTCTGACATCGCCTGCCGCTACGGCGGCGAAGAATTCATCGTGGTTATGCCTGGCAGCCCGCTCCATGTGGCGCATCAACGCGCCGAAGAAATACGGCAACTGTTTGAAAAAACCAACGTGCCAATCAACGGTCACACGCTTAGCGCCACCATTTCAATTGGCGTTGCCACCTACCAACACAAATCTCACACCATTCAAGCGCTTATCGAATGCGCCGACCAGGCCCTCTACCAGGCTAAAGCCAATGGACGCAACCGCGTAGAACTTGCCAACCCGCCCCACTGAGCCGCGCATCAACACCCCGCAGCAAAAACAAAGCCAGGGGAGACTACAATCCCCTTTGCTTCGCCTCCTGCCACAGCGCCTCCAGGGAATCCAGCGGCATCTGACCCAGGCTCAACCCCTGCGCACGCGCCTGCTGCTCCACAAAGGCAAAGCGGCGTCTAAAGCGCATATTCGCTTCGCGCAAGGCAAATTCGGCATCCAATTTCTTCCAGCGCGCAAAATTGACCAGCGCAAAAAGCAAGTCCCCCAGTTCAGCAGTCAAAGCCGCTTCGTCGCTGGCAGAGCGTATTTCCTCAACTTCTTCACAAATCTTATCCAGCACGCCCTCAACATTCGGCCAATCAAAGCCTACCCGTGCAACCCGCTCCTGAATTTCATGCGCCAGGCTAAGAGCAGGCAAAGCCGCAGGCAGGCCATCCAGCACGCCTTTATGCTCGTTGCCATTGGCTTTACGCTCAGCCTGCTTCAACTTCTCCCAGTTTGCCAAAACCTGTCCTACCCCATCTACCTGCACATCCCCAAACACATGCGGGTGCCGTCGAATAATCTTATCATTTATCCCCTTAATCACATCAGACATGTTGAATTCGCCATATTCGCTGGCAATTTGCGCATGCAATACAACCTGCAGCAATAAATCGCCAAACTCCTCGCGCATCATTGCCACATCCTGTGCATCAATGGCATCCAGGGCTTCGTAGGCTTCTTCCAGAAGATGCTTGCGCAGTGTCACCGATCTTTGTTCCCTATCCCAGGGGCAGCCCTCTGGCGCGCGCAAATGCGCAATCACTTCCTGGAAAGATTCAAAAGACGTCAACCTGCCCAAAGGCGGCACAAGCAAAGCAACCAGGTCATCCCGTTGTTCAAGGTCAGCAAGCCGCACATCAACAACCGCGCCATCCACAGAAAGTCCATGCAATCCATGCCCGGGCGGATAAAACGCCCCCAACAGCGCGGTAAGATTCACCTTGGCTGGTAAATTGACAATCAACACCGGCATATCGGGCGGAAAATTTGGAACATGCCTGCCAACCAGGCTGCTGCCGCTCACAATCGTCAGGCTATCCACGGACTCAAGTTCAAAAATGCCTATCAATTCCGATACACTGGGAGCATGGTTCATCATCGCAAATGTCCTCCAGACAAGCAAAGACGCAGAGAACGCGCCAGAAAAATCCTTCGCGTTCTCTGCGTCCTTTCAAAATCGGGTAAACAGCACCCGAATAAAACTAACGCTTGGTATAGGTTGGGGCCTTGCGAGCGCGTTTGAGACCGGGTTTCTTGCGCTCCTTCACGCGCGCATCGCGGGTCAGCAAACCGCCCTTACGCATGGCAGCAACCCACTCAGGGTTCATTTTGGTCAAAGCACGCGCCAGACCCAATTGCACCGAATCAGTCTGACCGCTCACCCCGCCGCCTGTCACCACCACGCTCACATCGTACGCCGAAAGGTCTTGCCCAACAGCCTGAAAAGGCTTGAGAATATCTTGAGCATCGCCAAAGCGCGTGAAGTACGCTTGCAGTTCCTTGTCATTGACAGTGAACTTGCCAGAACCGCTCATTACACGCACACGGGCCACACTCGCCTTGCGGCGTCCAACACCTTCAAAATACTGGCTCATAGTCACTTACAACTCCTTTACTGACCAACCTGGGCGCCATGCGGATGTTCCGCACCGCCATACACCTTCAGGCGTTTGAGAATATCGCGCCCCATTTTGTTATGGGGAAGCATACCCCACACTGCAGCACGAATAACGCGTTCAGGATATTTCTTCAACTGGTCGCGCAGCGAAACCGATTTGAGCCCACCAGGATAGTTTGAATGCCGGTAGTAAATCTTCTCGGTCATTTTGTCGCCCGTTACGGTGATGCGCGAAGCATTAATCACCACAACGTAGTCACCCATTTTTACGCCAGGGGTGAAAGTCGGCTTGTGCTTTCCAAGCAGCACAGCAGCGATACGCGTCGCCAGGCGGCCCAGGTTTTCACCATTGGCGTCAATCAGGACCCAATCGCTCTGGATATCTGCGGCTTTAGGATAGTACGTCTTGTACATCGTCTTCTCCACTAACAAACGTGATTATTTCTTTGAAACCGATACATCATCGGCATAGACAACTTCTGCAAGCGTTAGCCCACATGCCGGGGCTAACCCGGCCGGTAGGGTCGCTTGGCCGGTCAGCGCCATGCGAACCGCACTTACCGGAATGCGTCCCAGGGCAACCGCCACCTGAACATAAACCATGCGGCGCACCATCCTGTAAAGGAAGGCATTTGCCTGCACTTCAAAATGCCACTCATCGCGTTCAGGCTGCCAGTGTGCAAACGTCACTGTACGGATTGTACTGCCCCCGGGCCGGGGCGGGGTACCGAAGGCAGCAAAGTCGTAAGTGCCGCACAAGGCTTCAGCGGCTTCAGACAGCAGCACGCCATCTGGGGCTGGCCATACGCGCCAGGCATAGCGATCTCGTAATGGATCGCGCACGGGTTGACAGTACAGGCGATACACATACCGACGGGCAAGTGCATCAAAGCGCGGATGAAACCGCTCAGGCGCTAAACGCACAGCCTGTACCGCAAGGTCAGAGGGCAAATTGGCGTTCAGGGCTTTTAGCAAATCGTCGGGGCTGTGCGCCCAGTCAAAATCAAAAGCCGCCACCTGCCCGCGTGCGTGCACACCCGTATCGGTGCGCCCAGAGAGCATCAGTCCGCGCCCATGCCATCCAACGCGCCGAAGCGCATCTTCAAGCACACTTTGGACCGTGCGCGCTTTCGCCTGACGCTGGCTGCCCGCAAAGCAGGCGCCGTCGTAAGCGATGATGATCTGGTAACGTGCCATAACCAGCACCAGTCTCCTGGTGACTGGAGACTAACTACTCCTCAACCAATTCGAGCATAACTACTTCGGCGGCATCGCCTTTGCGCAAACCCAGTTTAAGCATACGGGTATAACCACCGGGGCGCTCTGCAAAACGCGGCGCAATGTCATCGAAGAGTTTTTGAATCATCTGATTGCTGCCCAGCCGGGCCGCCACCAGACGGCGTGCATGCACCTTACCCGCTTCGTCAGCGTTGCGCGAGCGCTTCGCAATCGTAATCAAACGCTCGGCCTCGCCGCGAATAGCCTCAGCCTTAGCGCGGGTGGTCGTAATACGCTCGTGCTCAAACAGTTGTTTGATAAGGTTACGGCGCAAAGCAATGCGCGCGCCCTTAGTACGTCCAAGTTTGTAACCTGCTACTTGATGTCGCATGTTCTACTTACTCCGAAATGTTCTTATCATCTTTCAAGTAACCCTTTTCGCGCATCTTATCGCGCAGCTCATCCAGACTCTTCTCACCGAAATTTCGGATTGACATAACCGCCTGTTCGCCTTTTTCCAGCAAATCAAGCACATCACCTACTGTGGTGATACCAGTCCGTTTGAGCGAGTTGAAGACACGCACCGAAAGGTCCAGGGCTTCAACCGGGGTTTCTGCAATTTCGCTGGCCAGACGCGTCCCAGAAATTTCTTTCTCTACAGAAAGTGTAAGGACTTCCTCACTAATACCAGCGACATAGCGCAAGTGCTCAATGAGGATCTGAGATGCCGTGCTCAGCGCCTTTTCTGGGCTAATGCTGCCATCCGTCCAGATTTCCAGGGTTAATCGGTCATAGTTGGTGCTCTGACCCACACGAGCCGAGGTAACTTCCCAATTGACGCGCTTAACCGGGCTGAAAATAGCGTCCACGGGCAATTCGCCAATTGGCAAACGCCCCCCGCGTTCGTTTGCAGGGGAATAGCCGCGTCCGCGTTCCACTGTGAATTCGACATCCAGACGAGTTTTAGGATTATCTACCGTAAAGAGATACAAGTCCGGATTGATAATCTCTACATCCGCTGGCGCATTGATATCCGCAGCAGTCACAACGCCTTCACCGCGCACCTCCAGGTGCATGCGAGTCGTATCCACGCCATTTAACTTCAAGCGCAACTGCTTGATTTGCAACATGACCTGAATCACATCCTCGCGCACGCCAGGAATGTCGCTGAACTCATGCAAGACATCCGAAATGCGGATGGACGTTACCGCAGCGCCTTCCAGCGAAGATAAAAGCACACGCCGCAAAGCATTGCCAAGCGTGTGCCCAAAGCCACGCTCCAATGGGCTGACGACAAATTTGCCATAGTTCCGAGCCTCAGCCTCTCGCTCGATTTTCGGCATAACCATGTTCGTTAAACCGGTCACGGTTCACCTCTCCCTTTTTTAGTGGTATGGTGCATCCTGACCCAGCCTGCTAGCCAGGTCAGGACAGCCGATCAAATTACCGCCGCGAGTAGTATTCGACGATCAACTGCTCGTTCAAGTTGCCGTCAACTTCGGCGCGCTCCGGAAAACGCTGGACGCTCCCGGTCAAGTTTTTGAGGTCACGGCTCAGCCAGGCCGGGAAGTTACGTTTCTCCGCCAGGGTTGCCAGGTCTTTGAAATATGTGCTGCTGCGCGACCCTTCACGAACAGCAATCACATCGCCCGGGTGGAGCAACATAGAAGGCACATCGGTGCGGCGACCATTGACAAGGAAGTGACCATGAGTCACCAACAAACGCGCCTGAGCGCGGCTGGTAGCAAAACCGAGCCGGAAAATCACATTATCCAGACGAGACTCCAAAATCTGGAGCAAGTTCAAACCGGTGAGACCACGGCGCTTAAGCGCAACATCATAATAGCGACGGAACTGCCGCTCCAGCACGCCATACACGCGGCGAGCGCGCTGCTTGGCGCGCAACTGGCGTGCATAGTCAGACTCGCGGCCCGTGCCGCCTTTACGCACATTTGAACGACCATGCTGCCCAGGCGCATACTCTCGACGCTCAAAGGCGCAACGCGGCGTGAAGCACCGTTCACCTTTCAGAAAAAGTTTTTCACCTTCACGCCGGCACAATTTACAAACCGGACCAATATATTTCGCCATTGTTCTACCTCTTACAAAGTCAGACTAAACGCGGCGCTTCTTCGGGGGGCGACAACCGTTATGCGGAACGGGGGTCTTATCCGAAATAGAACGCACTTTAATACCCATTGCCTGAACAGCACGAATAGCCGACTCACGGCCAGGGCCAGGGCCTTTAACCACCAGGTCAACCTCTTGCATACCCATTGACTGCGCAGCCTTGATGGCCTGCTCAGCCGCCAGACGCGCAGCAAAAGGCGTGCTTTTGCGCGAACCCTTGAAACCAGCCGAACCAGCGCTGCCCCAGGCCACCGTGTTACCAGCCGTATCGGTAACAGTTACGATGGTATTGTTGAAAGAGGCAAAAATATGCACCTGCCCAGCAGAAAGCGTGCGTTTAACTTTTCGAGCGCCAGCAGAACGGCGCGCAGAACGTACATTTTGAGCCATAGTACCTCTCTGTAATTACCTGATGACCAACACAGGGGCTACTTCTTCGCGCCACGGCGGCGACCGCGCCCGGCCACAGTTTTCTTGGGACCTTTACGCGTGCGGGCGTTCGTGCGCGTGCGCTGCCCATGCACCGGCAAATTGCGGCGATGACGCATACCACGATAGCAGCCAATTTCAATCAGGCGCTTGATGTTCAGTTGCTGTTCGCGGCGCAAATCGCCTTCTACAACATAATTCTTGGCGATAAACTCACGCAGCGCAGCAACCTCGGCTTCAGTCAGGTCTTTGACGCGCGTGTCAGGATTGATCTTGGTCGCCGCCAGAATTTCATGGGAGCGCGTCAGGCCAATCCCATACAAGTAGGTCAAACCAATTTCGACCCGTTTGTTACGAGGGAGGTCAACACCTTCAATACGTGCCATATGCCTTTATCCTTGTCGTTGTTTGTGCTTAGGGTTTTCGCAAATGACAAACAAAATGCCATTTCGTTTGACGACCTTGCACTTCGCACAACGCTTGCGAATAGATGGTGAGACTTTCATTATTTTCTCTCCTTACACAATTCCTATCGGTACAGCCAAAGGCTAGATTATACGTGAAACCTTGCATTCTGTCGAGGACAAATCTGCTTTTGAACTCACGGGACAGTCAGGATGAGGGGGTCTCCTTCGGTGACGGCTACCGAATGCTCAAAGTGCGCCGTCAATGAGTTATCAGCAGAAACTACTGTCCACTGGTCTGCAAGGACTCGCGTCTCTGGCGTGCCCACCAGCACCATTGGCTCTAACGCGATGACCATACCCGGACGCAATAGAAGACCACGCCCTGGCACACCGTAATTTGGCACTTCGGGACCTTCGTGCATACTGCGTCCCACGCCGTGGCCGGTGTACACGCGCGTTACGTGAAAACCACGGCTTTCAACATAGGTTTGAATGGCCGCCGAAACATCGCCGGTGCGATTCCCGGCGCGCATTTTCTCAATGCCAGCATATAAGGCGTTCTCTGTTGTTTCGAGCAATTGACGCGCCTTGGCAGATATTTCGCCAACACCAGCAGTGTATGCCGAGTCGGCCACATATCCTTCAAACAAGGTCCCACAATCTACCGAAACGATGTCGCCTTCTTTGAGTTTTCGCTTGCCCGGAATACCGTGCACCAATTCATTATTGATGCTTACGGTAATCGAAGCAGGAAAAGGCGGCCTTCCATAACCTTTGAAGGGCGATACGGCCCCGTGCTTCCGCAGCACTTCCTCAGCAGCCGCGTTGAGGTCAGCTGTGGTTACGCCGGGGCGCAACAAAGCCCTGGTTGCAGCCAGCGCTGCACTGTTGATTTTACCGGCCTCACGCATAATTGCAATTTCGGCCGGATTTTTGATGTGTACCTGACGCGCCCAGTTCATTGCTTATGTATGCTTTGCCAGAGCAGCCTCAAGAATGCGAGAAACTTGTTCAATAGGCTGCTCTCCGTTGACAATTAACAACTTGCCGCGTTCACGGAAGTAGGTAATGAGCGGCGCAGTTTGCTCGTTGTAAACCTGAATACGGCGCGTCACTGTTTCTGCTTTATCATCATCACGCTGATAAAGTTCAGATTGGTCAATATCGCAAAGACCAGGCGTTTTGGGCGGGTTAAACTTTTCGTGAAAAACATGGCCATGCGCCCGGCAGGTCCAGCGTCCACTTAAGCGCTCAATCAAAATTTCATCCGTTGCCGTAATAAACGGTACCAGATTGACCTGTCCACCGAACTCTGCCAGCATTTTCTCAAGCGCCTCGGCCTGAGCAGTCGTGCGTGGAAAGCCATCTAAAATCGCGCCATTGACACAATCCGCGCGCGAAAAGCGTTCGCGGATCATGCCAATGGTCACGTCATCTGGCACAAGTTCACCACGACTCATGTACTGCTGGGCTAACTTTCCAAGTTCAGTACCGTTACGGATATTTTCACGGAAGATATCACCCGACGAGATGTGAACCAACCCGGTTTTCTGCATCAGGATGTTTGCTTGCGTACCTTTGCCTGCACCTGGGGGCCCCAACAAGACGATGTAAGTGGGCATTTTGTACCGCCTCTCGTCTACTTTACCAAAATCGAGTCCTGGTATCCGTGCAATTTCAGTTCTGCATCAATCGCAGTAAACGTATCACGTACGACACCCACAATGATGAGCAAGCCCGCCGAAGAAACAAGGAACACGCCAGCACCACTTGCTGCTGCAGGCAAAACCAACGTGATAAAGAATGGCAAGATAGCCACAAACCCCAAAAACAGAGCGCCAGGCAGAGTAATGCGCCGTTGCACCTTGGTAAGGTAGCGTTGCGTGGCAGCACCCTGAGTAACGCCAGGAATGTGTGCACCCATGCGCTTCAGGTTTTCACCGTAGTTCTGCTGCGTAAAGAGCACATCAGTGTAGAAAAAGGTGAAAGCGACTACCAGCACAAAGTACATCAGCCAGTAAACCCAGTTGTTAGAGCCTGTACCGCTAAAGGTGTTCTGGAACCAAACCGCTGTTTGCACAACCCACTCTGTGGAGGAGTTGACAAAATAACTGGCCACAATCGCCGGAAACTGAAGCAGTGCACTGGCAAAGATCAACGGGATCATGCCAGCCATGGTAACCATGAGAGGCAACGGGGCTTTGACCGGCATAGACATGCGGTTGCCTACCCGGCGACCAGGATACATCACCAGCACATTGCGGCGCCCCTGCTGCACATACACAATCGCAAAAATGACCAGAACCATGATGGCCAGCATAGCGATCACCAGCACCCAGCCAAACTGCTCATCTGCAAGCAGACGCAGGAAATTGGTGGGCATTTGCGAGACAATGCCCGCAAAAATGATGAGCGAAAGACCCTGCTGACGAATGCCATATTCAGAAATCATCTCGCCCAACCAGATGGCAAACATGGTACCAGCCATCATGCTAAGCAAAGCGGTCAGCGAAGGAAGCCAGAGTTCAGCGGTAAACCCAAACGGCAGGATATCACCCAGCCCATACTGGCGCGTTAGCGAGTTGAAGATGTTGATCTGACCGATTGCCGACAACGCCGCCATCGGGATTGTCAGGTAATAGGTGGTTTTCTCCATCCACTTGCGCCCTTCAGTTGGGTTCTCTTCCATGCGCTTTTGCCACGCAGGAATGATCGGCACCAGCAATTGGATAATAATTTGCGCAGTAATGTACGGGTAAACACCCATCGCCAGCAGCGAGAAGCTGGAGACCGTTCCGCCAGAAAGCAGGTCCAGGAATTGCAGGAAGTTGCCGCCCGACCCAATTGCATTGCTGAGGGTCTGCAACATGGTGACATCAATGCCAGGCACACGCACATTGGCGGCAATGCGATAGATCACCAAAATAATCAGGGTGTTGATTAACTTTCTGCGAATGTCTTCAGACTTCCAAAGGTAACGCCAGGCCGAGGTTTTAGAGAACATTACAGGCTCCTGAGCACTACGCGATAATCTCGGTCGAACCGCCAGCAGATTCGATCTTGGCTTTTGCGCTGGCGCTAATGCGATGCGCCCGCACCTTCAAGGGGATGTTAATCTCACCCCGGCCAAGGATAACCACCGGGTTGCGCGGGTCACGCAACAGGCGCACGCCAGCCAGCGCTTCCGGGGTTACGACAGAATCTGCCGTGAAGACTTCGCTAAGTTGGTCAAGATTGACCTCGTTGTACTCAACAGACTTAATCGGGGAAAATCCCTGACCACGCATAAAAGGCAGACGGCGATAAAAAGGCAGGTTGCCACCCTGGCGATAGAGATGCCCTTTTTCGCCAGAGCGCGCACCGGCGCCTTTGGTACCGCGCCCGGCGGTTTTACCCTGCCCGGCGGAAATGCCGCGCCCAACGCGTTTACGTTCCTTTTTGGAACCCGGATTGGGTGTAAGTTCATGAAGTTTCATGGTACTTCCTACTCTTCAATCTTGATCATGTGAACAATAGACTGCAACATGCCCCGCAACGCAGGGGTATCGGTATGTTCAACAGTCTGGTTCAAACGGCGCAGCCCCAAAGCGCGAACAGTCCGCTTTTGAACTTCGGTATAGCCAATGGGGCTTTTGACGAGAGTCACGCGCACTTTTTTGGGTTCAGCAGTGTTAGCCATTTTTCCTCCGTTGCCAGAACGGCATCAACGCCTGGGCAGGTTTGCCACGCCGCGCCGCTTCCTCAGTGGGGGATTTAAGGGCATCAAGCGCCTGGAAAGTCGCCATAACCACATTCAAAACATTGGCAGAACCGAGCGACTTGGTGAGAATGTCACGCACACCAGCTGCTTCAAGCACAGCGCGCACGCCACCAGCTGCAATAACACCCGTACCGGGCGAAGCAGGCTTCAACAGTACTTTTGCACCAGCCACCTTGCCAGTGGATTCGTGCGGAATGGTGGTCTCAAACAAGTTCACCTGGCGCATGTTCTTGCGCGCGCGATCCGATGCTTTGCGCATGGCATCGGGCACAGCATTGGCTTTGCCAATGCCCATGCCAATTTTGCCGCGGTTATCGCCTACAACCACAGTCACGCGAAAGCGGAAACGGCGACCGCCCTTAACAACTTTGGCGACGCGTGCAATTTCAATTACACGCTCATCGAATTCCGCCTGATATTCAGTCATTTCAAAGTCAGACATAATTATCTCCACATTGCCTAGAAGATCAGGCCGCCTTCGCGTGCGCCATCAGCCAGTTGTTTAACGCGGCCCATGTAACGGAAACCGCCGCGATCGAACACCACTGTTTCGATGCCTTTGCTTTTAGCGCGTTCGGCAATCGCCTTACCAACCAGATGCGCCTGTTCGCTTTTTTTCAGTCCTTGCATTTTGGCGCGCAACTCATGGTCAATTGTCGAGGCAGCCACCAGGGTGTGCCCCTCTACATCGTCAATGATCTGAGCGTAAATTTCAGACACAGAGCGGAAAACGCTCAGGCGCGGACGCGCAGCAGTGCCAAAAATTTTTGCACGTACGCGCGCATGGCGCCGTTCGCGTGCTTCGGAACGAGTTTTCTTGGCCATGGATGGTTACTTTCCTTTCCCAGATTTGCCAGCCTTGCGGCGAATTTTTTCGCCCAGGTAGTGCAAACCTTTGCCTTTGTATGGCTCTGGCGGGCGAATGCCGCGGATATTGGCGGCTACCTGTCCAACTTGCTCAACATCGAAACCAGAAATCTTAATCTGGCGAGTCTTTTCATCAACGGAAAACGTAATGCCAGCGGGCGGCTCCACACGCACAGGGTGCGAATAGCCCACATACAACACCAGGGTACTTCCTTCCATAGCAGCGCGGTAACCCACGCCATCCACTTCCAGAACGCGCTCAAAACCAGCGCTAACACCCTTGACCATGTTATTAATTACAGCACGGGTTGTACCATGCAAGGCGCGCTCGGCTGGGGCATCCGATTTGCGGGTCACAACAATCTGACCTTCTTCCATCGAAATCCCAATCAACGGGGAGAAAGTGCGCTTCAGTTCGCCCTTAGGGCCTTTCACGCGCAAATTCGCACCGTTAAGTTCCACCTGTACACCAGCAGGTATCACCACAGGCATGCGTCCAATACGAGACACAGTACTACCTCCTGCTTACCAAACTTTGCAAAGGATCTCACCGCCCACACCCAATTGGCGCGCGCGCTGCCCGGTCATAATGCCTTTGGGCGTAGAAATGATGGCAATACCCATACCAGAAAGCACCCAGGGAATATCCTGTTTCTTGGTATAGACACGCCGCCCCGGTCGGCTGATGCGGATGAGATTGGTAATCACAGCACGTCGCTGGCGGCGTTCGCCGACGTACTTAATTTTCACACGCAAAACGGGTTGCCCCGGGCGCTCACCTTCAACCACTTCGAAGCCATCAATATACCCTTCCTCCTTGAGAATCTTGGCAATTTCTGCCTTGATCTTGGAACTGGGCATCGCAACCATTGACTGACCGGTCATAATCGCATTACGAATGCGAGTCAGCATATCTGCAATCGGATCAGAAACACTCATGCTATTACCTCCACTCGCCTACCAAGACGCTTTCGTCACGCCGGGGATGGCGCCCGTCAATGCCAACTCGCGGAAGCAGATGCGGCACAAGCCAAAACGGCGAATGTAACCGCGCGGGCGTCCACATTTAGAGCAGCGATTCCGCACACGTCCTTCAAATTTACGGCGCGTCTCACGGAAAGTCATGCACTTCTTTGCCATAATTTACGCATCCTTCCTGAACGGCATGCCAAGCAGCCTCAACAGCGAACGGGCTTGTTCATCATTGGGGGCAGTTGTGACAATCGTAACTTCCATGCCGCGAAGTTTATCAATTTTGTCATACTCAATTTCCGGGAAAATCAACTGATCCCGAAGACCCAGGGTGTAATTACCGCGCCCATCGAAGGCATCCGGCGAAACGCCACGAAAGTCACGCACGCGCGGCAGGGCAATGTTGAATAAACGGTCCAAAAAAGACCACATGCGCTCACCGCGTAAGGTAACTTTGGTGCCAATAATGCGGCCTTCGCGCAGTTTGAAGTTCGCAATGCTTTTGCGCGCTTTGGTCTGGACAGGCTTCTGACCAGTAATAGCGGTCAGGTCTGCCACAGCCGCTTCAAGGGCTTTGGCATTATCAAGGGCTTCACCCACGCCAATGTTTACCACAACCTTCTCAATGCGCGGAATTTGCATCGGGTTGCTATAGCCAAAGGCTTTGGTCATCGCCGGGGCGACTTCTTTCAAATAGAGTTCTTTCATTCTGTTCATAACGTTGCTCTCCAACTGCCGCAGCCTAGTCAATCAGATCCTGGCAGTTTTTGCAAACACGGTGTACGCCTTGTTCGTCCCGACGAATGCCCACGCGCGTGGGTTTATCGCACTTAGGGCAGACCAGCATCACATTTGAAATATCCATAGGTCCTTCGAATTTGATGCGCCCAGGGGTAATGGTGCGTCCCTGCGTCTGGACCTGACGTTGATGCTTGGTGCGAATGTTGACACCCTGAACGACCACGCGATGGCTATCGGGAATAACCCGAATAACCTCACCACGTTTGCCCTTTTCTTCCAAGCGGCCGCTAATTACTTCTACAGTATCGCCTTTACGAATCTTGACTTTCATTTCATTCGCTCCTTAGCGGGCTACAAAACTTCTGGCGCCAGCGAAACGATCTTCATGTACCCGCGTTCGCGCAGTTCGCGCGCAACCGGGCCGAAGATGCGGCTGCCTTTCGGGTTTTGCCCGTCGCTATCCAAAATCACAGCGGCATTGTCATCAAACCGAATGTACGATCCATCTTCACGCCGCCATTCTTTGGCGCAGCGAACAATCACAGCCTTGACGACTTCGCTCTTCTTAACGGCGCCCTGCGGGGCAGCGCTTTTTACGGTTGCCACCACAACATCACCAACAGAACCGTACTTACGCAACGACCCGCCCATTACTTGAATGACGAGCAATTCACGCGCGCCGCTGTTATCAGCAACTTTGAGACGAGACTCTTTCTGGATCATGGTTACGCCTCCACCGTCTCGGTCTTTGTTTCTTTCTTCAAAATTGCTTCAACAACCCAGCGCTTGTCGCGCGAAAGCGGGCGGCTTTCCACAATTTGTACAGTGTCACCAACCTGGCAACCCAATTCATCATGGGCTTTTACGCGCTTGCTCAGGTGAACTACCTTGCGGTACAGCGGATGCTGGAAAGTGCGCGTAATTTCCACAACGACTGTTTTCTGCATTTTGTTGCTGGTGACCAAACCAGTCATACGACGACGATTATTCATACTCTACCTTCCTATGCAACCGTCTTGGCGCGCTCGCTCAAGACCGTTTCCAAACGCGCAATATCACGCCGAAGCAGGCGCAGGCGGCTTGTATCAGTCAGCTGACCAGTCACCTGCTGAAAACGGAGTTTCATCAACTCCTCGCGAGCTTCTGCCAGCTTGGCCTGAATGCGCTCATTTTCCAATTGGCGAATTTCACTCATCTTCATGCCGATTCTCCTGCCACTTCATGGCGAGCAACAATCTTGGTCTTAATGGAGAACTTGTACTGAGCATTTTTGAGCGCCTGGATGGCCGTTGCAGCATCAAGACCGCCCACCTCAAACATAATGCGGCCCGGCTTTACAACCGCCACATAGTACTCCACATTACCCTTACCCGAACCCATGCGCGTTTCAGGCGGTTTATGGGTGTAAGGCTTAGAAGGGAAAATCCGAATCCAAACTTTTCCACGGCGCTTCATTTCACGCACGATCGTGCGGCGGGCGGCTTCGATTTGGCGGGCAGTAACCCAACCGGGTTCCAATGCCTGAAGACCAAACTCACCAAAATCCACCTTGGCGCCACGCAGGGCTTTACCCTTAAGACGACCGCGCATTTGTTTGCGCCACTTGACACGTTTTGGCATCAACATAGCAACAACCTCTTTTCATCAACAACCGTGACGTGCGATTACTCGCTAACGTACACGCCCTCGGTTGCTTCAACCTTTTCTTCAATTTCGGTTTGCAACTCGCCCTTATAGACCCACACCTTGACGCCAATGCGCCCATAAGTTGTGTGAGCCTCGGCCTTAGCGTAATCCATGTTAGCCCGCAGCGTCTGCAAGGGAACACGACCTTCGCGCAACCACACCGAACGGGACATTTCAGCGCCAGCCAGGCGGCCAGCCACCTCAATTTTGATACCCTGAGCGCCCTGACGCATCGCCTGCTGAATAGCCCGCTTCATAGCGCGCCGATAAGCAATACGGCGTTCAATCTGGTCGGCAATATTGCGCGCAACCAGGTAGGCATCGGTATCCGGCGCAGTGATCTCTTTGATATCCAGGTCAACTTTTTTGCCGACCAGGGCTTCCAGTCCGGTGCGAATCTTTTTGACACCCTCACCCTTGCGACCGATGAGAATGCCCGGCTTGGCAGTATGCACCGTCACCTTCACCTTGCCAGGAAACCGCTCGACATCTACGCGCGAGACACCAGCGCGCGCCGTAGCAGCCTGCATCATTTTTCGGATTTCAAAGTCCTGTTCGAGTTGTTCACGATATTGATTACCTTCAGCAAACCAGCGGCTCTGCCAGTCCTTGCTCAGGTTCAAACGAAAACCAACGGGATTTACTTTACGACCCATAATATCTCCTTTACTCCTCTGCGCGCCTAAGCCTGGCGCTCGCGCAAAATAACCGTGACGTGAGACGAGCGGCGCAAAACCGGCTTGAACCTTCCGCGCGCACCGAACCGTCGCCACTTACGCGTGGGAGCCTCATCCGCAAAAATGGTCGCAATGTAAAGGTCATCCCGGCTAATGCCAAAGTTTTCTTCGGCATTTGCAATCGCAGACTTCACAAGTTTCAACACAGGGGCCGCAGCGCCGTTAGGCGTAAACCGCAAAATATCTACCGCCTGGTTGACATCCTTGCCGCGCACCAGATCAAGCACCATGCGGACTTTCTGGGCCGAGATAGACAGGAAGCGCAAATGAGCACGAACATCCGTCATGGCTTACTTCCCTTTCGTTGACTTCTCAGAAACATGACCGCGGAACGTGCGCGTCGGCGCGAATTCACCCAGGCGGTGACCAACCATGTTCTCAGTCACATAAATCGGTACATGGCGGCGGCCATCGTGTACAGCAATGGTATGACCAACCATCTGAGGAAAGATGACGCTCGCGCGGCTCCAGGTGCGAATGACCTTCTTTTCACCACGCTGGTTCATCCCTTCAATTTTTTTCAGCAGTTTAGGTTCGATATACGGACCTTTTTTCAGCGATCTGGACATATTTTTCGTTCCTCGCTAATCATTACTCTCAGCGGCCTAACGGCTGCCCTTACTACGTCGGCGAACGATATATTGATCCGTCCGCTTATTCTTGCGGGTCTTATACCCCAGGGTGGGCTTACCCCACGGGGTGCGCGGACCCGGCTTACCAATCGGCTGACGACCTTCACCACCACCATGCGGATGGTCGCGCGGCGTCATTGCAGAACCACGAACCGCCGGGCGAATACCCAGGTGGCGTTTGCGGCCTGCTTTGCCCAACTTGACGTTGCTGTGATCCAGATTGCCAACCT
>FWPV01008806.1_pt1 | contig 17425 bp, 14 predicted proteins | sample 2228371 | NCBI WGS metagenome assembly FWPV01 (sample SAMEA103939776, study PRJEB20133) | metagenome | reverse complement strand
GGTCAACTCGTGCACGGTGCTGGCAGTCCAGGCAGACGGGAGCCAGGTCACGACCATCGAAGGTCTGTCGAAAAACGACAACGGCAGAGAGGGCGCTCTGCATCCCATTCAAGAGGCTTTTTGGGCGAAGCACGGCTTGCAGTGTGGCTACTGCACTCCGGGGATGATCCTGACGGCCAAGGCGCTCCTGGAGGAGAACCCCCGGCCGACGGAGTCCGAAGTCAGACAGGCCATTGCCGGGAACCTGTGCCGCTGCACGGGTTATCAGCAGATCGTGGATGCCATCGAGGCTACCGCTGCGGCGCGCCGGAGAGCGCGCCGTTAGCGCGAGGCCTGTCGAGTTGCTCATGTCTGAATTCACCTACATCGGCAAACCGGCCACGCGGGTTGACGCGTTGGAGAAAGTCCTGGGCACAGCGAAGTATACCGGCGACTACCGCCTGCCGGGGATGCTCGTCGCCCGCTGCCTGCGCAGCGACGTGCCACATGCCCGGGTCGTGCGCCTGAATGTGGCCCCGGCTCTGCGCGTGCCGGGCGTCGTGGCTGCGATCACCAGCGCCGATTTCGTGGACCACGGCAGGTTCGGCTTCCCCGTGGCCGACATGTACATGCTGGCCCCGGTGGGCGGCCGCGTCCGCTACGTGGGTGACCCGATCGCTGCCGTCGCTGCCGAGTCGGAAGAGGCGCTGGCAGCCGGTTTGTCGGCCATCGAGTGTGAACTCGAGCCGTTGCCGGCCGTGTTCGATCCCGAGGAGGCGCTGCGCCCGGACGCGCCGCTTGTTGGCGAACGGCCCTGGACCGCACCCGAGGAACCGCGCGGCAACCTGTTGGTCCATCACAAGGTGCGCCTCGGTGATGCGGAGGCGGCGCTGCCGGGGTGTGATGTGACGCTCGACGAGACATTCAGCACACCGCATCAGGAACATGCTTACCTGGAGACAGAGGCAGCATTGGCCGTGCCGTGGCCGGGCGGCAGTGGCGTCACGGTCTACTCCGAGAACCAAAGCCCGTTCATTGCGCGCGATAACCTGTGTCGGGTGCTCGGGCTGGGCCCCGAGAACGTGCGCGTGATCCAGCCGCCCGTGGGCGGCGCATTCGGCGGCAAGGACGACCAGATGTACCAGACGTCAGCGCAGGTGGCAAAACTGGCGCTCATCAGCGGGCGGCCGGTGCGGATGAGGTTCTCGCGCGAAGAGTCCATGATCGCGTCCTACAAACGCAGTCCGATGCGCGTCCATGTTCGCCTGGGCGCCGACCACGACGGCACCCTGCGAGCGGGCAAGATCCGGCTGGTGGTGGACAGCGGCGCCTATGCCGCGATCACGCCCTTCGTGGCATGGCGGGCCTCCATCCACGCCATGGGGCCCTATCGCTACCAGGCGTGCCACGTGGACACGGACGTGGCGTACACGAACAACGGTTACGCGGGTGCCTTTCGCGGCTTCGGCAATACGGAGGTCACGGCCTGCATCGAGCAGGCGATGGACCGCCTGGCCGACCGCCTGGGCATAGACCCGATTGACTTCCGGCTCCGCAACTGCCTCCGTCCCGGCGATGAGACCCCCCACGGTCAGCGCCTCGGCACTGACGTGGCGCTGGTGGATTGCCTGCAGCAGGTGCGCAGAGATTCGGACTGGGACCGCAAGCGGCGCGAGTTCGCCGAATCACAGCCCAAGGCGGGCACGGCATCTGGAGCGGTGCGGCGCGGGATCGGTGTGGCCTGCTTCTTCCATGGGCTGTCGCTCGGCGCCGAGGGGCAGGACTACGCTGTGAGCACGATCGCCGTCAACGACGACTACAGCCTGACCCTGACCTCAGGCCTGACCGACTACGGGACGGGCTCGCGCACGGTCTTTACGCTGATCGCCGCCGAGGTGCTGGGGCTCCGACCTGACCGGATCCGCATGCCGCGACCTGATACCGATCGTGCGGTCAATAGCGGCCCAACGGTTGCTTCTCGATCTACCGTGCTCGGCGGCAACGCCGTGCGAGTGACTGCGGAGCGGCTCAGGGAGATACTCCTGCTGGCCGCGTCCGATCTTTTCGGCTGTACGCTGGCGGAGGTTCTGCGCTACGGCGAGCAGTTTATCGGCCCATCCGAAGAACCGGTCTCGTTTGAGCGGATCGCCGATCACGCGCGGAGCATGGGGCTGGTGCTCGCCGCACAGGGGCGTTGGAACGCGCCCGACAACGCCTGGTCCTTTGAGTCCGGACGGGGACGGCCATATTTCGCGTACCACTTCGGCGCTCAGGTGGCCGAGGTGACGGTGGACACCGGGACCGGCAAGGTTGACGTCAACCGGATCTGGGCAGCGCACAACACCGGCACAGTGATCTTCCCCCAGGGCGTGCTGGGCCAGGTCTACGGCGGCATTGCGCAGGGACTGGGCTATGCGCTGATGGAGCGCGTGGATTTCGACCAGGGCTACATCCAGGCCACCAACTTCGATGAGTACCTGATCCCCACCGCGCTGGATGTGCCTGAGATGGTGGTCCGGCTGGTCGAGAAGCCGTTCGCCGACGGGCCGTTCGGTGCGAAGAACATCGGCGAACCGGGCATGGTGCCGACCGCACCGGCAATCCTCAATGCCATCCGCCACGCGGCCGGGCGCGCCGTCAACGATCTCCCCGCCACCCTGGAGCGCGTGCTCCTGGGCCATGACCTGCGCCCGGAGGGCTCCAGCCGCGCCTGCAAGTTGGGGTTGCGCGTACAGTAGCCCCCTTCAGAGGGTTGTCTCCCTACCACTGATGGCGGTGTGGTAGCCGCCGAGTTGCGCCACGACGGCGCGGAATTCGTCCGAGGTGACGAGATCCAGGACGCCCCTCACCGGACCGCGCTCGCGAGTCTCTGCGCGCAGCACCAGATCGTAGCGTTCCCCGGCCAGGGGCACGAAGCCCAGGCCGTAGGCGCGCGCGGCCGCCAGCAGGCCGATGCCGACGTCGGCGCGGCCTTCCGCCACGGCAGCCGCCACACCCATGTGCGTCTGAACCTCAGAGTCGTACCCGGCAATCGTCTTGGGAGCAATGCCCTCCGAGCGCAGGTGGAAGTCGAGCAGAGCCCGCGTGCCCGATCCCCGCTGGCGGTTGACAAAGCGCAGGCCAGGACGGGCCAGGTCGCGCCAGCCCAGCAGATTGAGCGGGTTGCCGGGCGGCACGATCAGGCCCTGTTGCCGCTCGGCAAGGGTGATGAGGCAAATGCTCTGGCCTGCGAACAGCCGCCGCACAATGGGCAGGTTGTACTCACCCGACTCCTCGTCCAGGAGGTGCGCGCCGGCCAGGTCCACTTCCCCACGCCAGAGAGCCAGCAAGCCTTCGAGGCTGCCGACATAGCGGACGCTCAGGGCCAGGTCAGGGCGCGATCGCCGGGCCTGCGCCCACAACGCCTCCAGGGCCAAGTCATGGCTGCCGGCGAAGGAGACCGACTGGACGTCAGCAGCCGGTGACGGCGGTGGCGTTGAGGCCCCCAGGCGCCGCTCCCGCCAGGCAGCCAGCGCCAAACCGAACGCCGCCTCTGCCTCCTCTGGCTCGTAGCCGAGCGCCAGGGCCTCGAGCAGCGCCCTCTCGAGAATACCCCGGACGCGGTTTTCGCGCACGGCCTGTCGCGTGAGATCAGCGCCGGCACGCGCGATCACACTCCCGCGGCGCCGGTTGGTCTCAATGACGCCTTCCTGCTCAAGCATCCGGTACGCCCGGGCCACCGTGCTGGCGTTCACGCCCAGGCGTTGCGCCAGGCGCCGGACCGGCTCGAGCCGATCGCCGGGGTGCAGGCGGCCGCCTGCAACCGCCAGGCGCACCTGTTCGGCGATCTGCTGGTACACCGGCACGTCCGTGGAACCATCAAGCACGATCATCTCAGCATACCAGGTCGCCGCGCACGAAGGCCGCCGTGCGATCGTCTAGCGGCGACGCGAAGAAGCGCGCCGTCTCCTGAACCTCGACCAGCCTGCCGCCCAGGAGGAGGCCCGTGCGGTGCGCCAGGCGGCGCGCCTGGAAGACGTTGTGCGTCACCAGGATGACTGTCGTACCGCATTCCGCGTTCTGTCGGCGGATGATCTCCTCGATCAGCGCCACATTGTACGGATCCAAATTGGCCGTCGGCTCGTCGAGCAGCAGCACGCGCGGCTGAATGACCAGCGCCCGCGCCAGGGCAACACGCTGCATCTCCCCGCCCGACAGCAGGCGCGCCGGACAGCTGGCAAACTCCGCCAGGCCCACGCGCTCGAGGATTTCCGCAACCTGGCCGTCCACGCGCAGGCCGCGCAGGCGCAAGCCGTAGGCGACGTTCTCCCGCACGCTGGAGCGGAGCAGCACGGGCCGCTGAAAGACCGTTGTGACCTGACGACGAACAGGGAGGGGTGCATCGCCGGCGATCAGGTGATCGTCAAAGCGGATCGTCCCTGAGGTAGGCGGTTCCAGGAAGTTCAGCAGGCGCAGGAGGGTGGACTTGCCGGCCCCGCTGGGACCAACCAGCGCCAGCACCTCTCCCTCCTGCACCTCGAGGTGCCCGATGTGCAGGACGATCCGGTTGCCGTATGTCTTCTGTAGATCGCTGAGTTCGTAGATCATGGCCGCATCACACCCTGCCCTGCAGGCGGAGCAAGGCAACATTGGCCAGGAAGGCCAGCGCCAGCAAAATGATGCCCAGTGCCATGGCCAGGGCGAACTCGCCCTGGCGCGTGTGGAGCACAATCGCCGTCGTCAGAACGCGGGTCTTGCCGGCGATGTTGCCGCCGACAAGCATGACCGCACCCACCTCGGAGATGATGCCGCCGAAGGCCGCGACCAGGGCGGCGATCAGACCGATCCGGGCCTCGCCCAGGATGGCGGCCGTCTCCTGCAGCCGCGTTGCGCCCAACGAACGCACCTGCAGCGGCAACGCCGGATCTATGCTGCGCACCGCTGACATGGTCAGCCCGGCGACCAGCGGAAACGCGATGATCACCTGGGCCAGGACCATTGCCCTCGGCGTGAAGAGCCAGCCCAGCGCGCTGAGCGGCCCGCTCCGCGAGAGCAGCAGGTAGACGAACAGCCCGACCACCACCGGCGGCAGGCCCATGCCCGTGTAGAGCGCCGCGGTGAGCAGCCCGTGCCCCGGCGGACGCGCCAGGCCCAGATACACGCCGATCGGCAGGCCCAGGAAGGCGCTGATCGCCAGCGCCACGCCCGACACGCGCAGCGACAACCAGACAATGTTCGCCAGTTCCGGGTCGCCTCTCAGCACCAGCCAAAGGGCCTCGGCCAACCCGCGCAGCAGATCTTCCACTCTCGGCTCCGCAATGCCGCATCCACGGGAAGTTATGTATGGAATGTATTCACACATATTATACGCGGTGTGCTCGCGAATGTCAAGATGGGCCGGCGAGTTGGAGGCGAGTCTGTGATTTAGCGCGCACATGCCACCTGTGCTATACTGCCGCTCACGACTTGCGCCATCAGGTCGCGAACGGCAAGCCAGCCTGCGCAGCACGGCCAGCCGCTGGGGTGTTTGCGCTGTCGCTCCGACACCAGAGGAGAAAGCCTCCGTATGACTCAGGTAGAAGCGAATGTGCGGGATGAGACGGGATCACACGCGCCTGTGCGCGTGGCGATGATCGGCGGTGGCCTGATGGCACGCTTTCACATCCCGCCCATGTTGGCGCTGCGTGACCGCACCACGATCTCCGTCATGTGTGAGCCTTCGGCGGCCGCCTACGCTGCCTGTGCCCAGATCTTCGCCGCCGCCGGCGTCGAACCGCCGCCGAACCAGCCCGACCTGGAGCGGCTCCTGGCGGAACACGGCCACGAGCTCGACGTCGCGTTCATCATCACACCCCATGCCCTGCACTACGCTCAGACCGTGGCATGTATGGAACGCGGGTTGGATGTGTTGCTCGAAAAGCCGATGGTGGTCAGCGCGGAGGAGGCGCGCCGTCTAATCGGCGTGCGCGATCGCACCGGCCGGCTTCTCGTCGTCGCCTTTCCGGGCAGCCTTTCGCCGCAGATCCGCACGGCCGTGAAGATGCTGCGCGCTGGCGAACTGGGGCCCATCTTGAACATGAGTGCAGTCGTCTGGCAGAATTGGGGGCCGTCGCAGGTCGGCACCTGGCGCCAGGACCCGGCCCTCTCCGGGGGTGGTTTCCTCTTCGATACCGGCGCTCACGTGCTGAACACGTTGGCCGATCTCGCGGGTGAGGACTTCGTCGAGGTCGCCGCCTGGCTGGAGAACAGCGGCCGGCCGGTGGACACGCGCGCGGCGGTCATGGGCCGCCTGGCGTCGGGCGCGCTGGTGACAATCAACGCGTGCGGTGAGGCCATCCCGGCATGTTCCTCCGACATACGGGTCTTCTGCACGAAGGCGATCCTGCGCACCGGCATGTGGGGCGAGCGCCTCGACATCCAGCGCGCGGGACACAAGCGATTTCACAAGGTGGAAGTCCCCGCCTCATCAGGAGTGTGGGAGCAGTTCCTGGCCGTCCGGAGCGGGCAGATGGCCAATCCATGTCCGCCCGAGGTCGGCTTGCGGATGGCGCGCCTCTGGGATGCGATTCGCGCATCCTCGGCACGGGGCGGCATACCGGTGCGGCCTGATTGACCGCACCCCGTCAGACACACGGTGACACGGGCGCAGGCCCAACCATCATCTCATAGGAGGCATTGACAATGAAGACACCTACCTTGGGCGTGATCGTCGGCAACCGGGGCTTTTTCCCGGACCATTTGTGTGAAACGGGACGCAGAACCATCCTGCGCGTCCTCGAGGAGGAGGGCATCAAGCCGGTCATCCTGGGGCCGGAGGACACCCCGTTCGGCAGTGTGGAGAGCATGAGCGACTCTCAGAAGTGTGCGGAACTGTTCAAGCGCCACAGAGAGGAGATCATCGGCATCCTGGTGACCCTGCCCAACTTCGGCGATGAGCGCGCAGTGGCCAACACCATTCGCTGGTCCGGCCTCAACGTGCCGGTCTTGGTGCAGGCAAACCCGGACGACATGAACCGCATGACCGCCGCGGACCGGGCGGACTCCTTCTGCGGCAAGATGTCGGTATGCAACAACCTGCACCAGTACGGCATCAAGTACTCGCTGACCACCCTCCACACCGTGGACCCCGACAGCGACAGCTTCCGGGCAGACCTGCGGCGCTTTGTCAGCACCTGCCAGGTGGTCGCCGGGCTGCACAACGCGCGCGTGGGACTGATCGGTGCCCGGCCGGCCGCGTTCATCACGGTGCGCTTCAGCGAGAAACTGTTTGAGCGCGCCGGAATCTCCACGGAAAGCATTGATCTGTCGGAAGTCTTCGGTCGCGCCGGGCGACTGCAGACCAGCAACCCGAAGTACAAAGCCAAACTCGACGAGATCAGGTCCTACATCCCGCTGGGGAACACCCCGGAAGAAGCGCTGGATAAGATGGCCCGTTTGGGCGTCGTGATTGACGACTGGGTCGAGGAGAACGGACTGGTAGCCACCGCGGTGCAGTGCTGGACGGCCATGGAAGAGTACTTCGGGATTGTGCCCTGCACCGTGATGAGCATGATGAGCAACAGGCTGATGCCATCCGCCTGCGAGACCGACATTGCGGGCGTGATCGGCATGTATGCCATGGCACTGGCGTCAGGCAAGCCCAGCGCGCTGGTGGACTGGAACAACAACTACGGCGACGACCCGGACAAATGCGTGATCTTCCACTGCTCCAACCTGCCGAAGGACATCTTCGAACAGCACCCCGTTGATCCCGACGACATCCCGGTGATAGACTACCAGGCGATCATCGCGGGCTCTGTGGGCGCAGAGAATGCCTATGGCACGGTGATGGGCCGCGTTCGCGCTGAGCCGTTTACCTATTGCCGCGTTTCCACGGACGACTACAACGGCAAGATACTGGCCTACCTGGGCGAGGGGCGCATCACGAACGATCCGGTGAAGACCTTCGGCGGCTATGGGGTGGCGTACATCCCGAACATGCAGCGGCTGCTCCGCTACATCTGCGAGAAAGGGTTCGAGCATCATACGGCTATCAACCTGTCCCAGTGCGCCGACGCCGTGTATGAGGCATTCACCAAGTATCTGGGCTGGGATGTGTACTACCATCAATGAAACGCGGGCGGCGGATTGCGGATTGTGAGTCTCCGATCTGACGACGGGCGCCCACTACAGTCGGAGCCAACTGGATCGTGCTGGCGGCCTCTCACGGCTGGCCTTCGCTCTCCCCTGCAGGGGAGGGCGAAGCAGCCCCGTTGAGGTTGAGGCGCGTTCTGGGGTGCGGAGGCTGATCGGTCCAGGCGCTGGCCGCAATTCGCCGAACCGCCTTGCGCTGGATTTGCAGGTTCGTCGCGACGCGGAGGATTACAGCATGGCAAAGTATACGATCGGTGTTGATTTCGGCACGGAGTCGGGGCGTGCGCTGCTGGTTGACGTGGCCGACGGTCGAGAGGTTGCCACGGCCGTGCACCCGTACGCCAATGGCGTCATTGACGAACGCCTCCCCGAGTCGGGGATTCGGCTGGAACCGGACTGGGCGCTCCAGGACCCGCGGGACTACATCGAGGTCTTCAAGCGCGCCATCCCGGCGGTCCTCAAGGAGAGCGGCGTCAGCCCCGATGATGTCATCGGCCTGGGGATTGACTTCACGGCCTGTACCATGCTGCCGACCAAGGCAGACGGTACGCCGCTTTGCACTCTGCCCGAGTGGCGCGATCATCCCAACGCCTGGGTCAAGTTATGGAAGCATCATGCCGCCCAGCCGGAGGCCAACCGGCTCAACGAGACTGCCCGGAGGCTCGGCTACACGTTCCTGGATCGCTACGGCGGCAAGATCAGTTCCGAGTGGTTCTTCCCCAAGGCCTGGCAGACCCTCGACGAGGACCCGGACGTCTACGCCGCCGCTGACCGTTTCATCGAGGCCGCCGATTGGGTGGTCTGGCAACTGACAGGGCAGGAGAAGCGCAATTCGTGCACGGCGGGCTACAAGGCGATCTGGTCCAAGCGCGAAGGCTTCCCGCCGAACGAGTTCTTCCGGGCCCTGGACCCGCGCATGGAGCACATCGTTGATGAGAAGATGTCGCGCACGATCTACCCGCTCGGCGAGAAGGCGGGCGGCCTGACCGAGGAAGCAGCTCGCTGGACTGGCCTGCGGCCCGGAACGGCCGTGGCGATTGCCAACGTGGACGCTCACGTCTCCGTGCCCGCCGCTACTGTCTGTGAGCCGGGACGGATGGTCATCATCATGGGCACGTCGAATTGCCACATGGTGCTCGGCACGGAAGAACATATCGTGCCGGGGATGTGCGGCTATGTCGAGGATGGCATCATCCCCGGCTTCTTCGGGTACGAGGCTGGCCAGTCCTGTGTCGGGGATCATTTCGCCTGGTTCGTGGAGAACTGTGTGCCGGCTGCCTACGAGCGGGAGGCCGAGCGCCTGGGCGTCAACATCCACGAGTACCTGGAGGCCAAAGCCGCCGCATTGCGGCCGGGCGAGAGCGGACTGGTGGCGCTGGACTGGTGGAACGGCAACCGGAGCGTCCTGGTGGATGTGGACCTCACCGGGCTACTGATCGGGGCGACTCTGGCTACCAAGCCGGAGGAGATCTACCGGGCGCTGATCGAGGCTACCGCGTACGGTACGCGGATCATCATCGAAACCTTCGAGACCCACGGCGTGCCCGTGAACGAGATCGTGGCTACGGGCGGCCTTCCGGACCGCAACAAGCTGCTCATGCAGATCTATGCCGACGTTACCGGCCGGCCGATCCATGTCGCCGGGACGCACCAGGCCGGAGCATTGGGGTCGGCCATGTTCGGCGCCGTGGCCGCGGGGGCAGCCGCCGGTGGCTACGACTCGATCTTCGAGGCGACCAGGCGCATGGCATCCCTGCGCGCTGAGGCCTACCAGCCGAACCCGGAGAGCCAGAGGGTCTATGACCGTCTCTACGCAGAGTATGTGACCCTGCATGACTACTTCGGTCGAGGCGCCAACGATGTGATGAAGCGCCTTAAGGCGCTCAAGATCGAGATGCGGCAGGGGGCCGGCACTTGAGCAGAGGCTGCCGAGAAGGCGCGCTCCGCTCGCGGGGTTCGGGGCGACTTCCACCCGACGCGGAGCGCGCATCCTCACATGCTCCAGCCGAAATGCCGGGAGAGAGAGAATGCTTGAGAGGTTGAAACAGGAGCTGTACGAGCTCCACATGGAGTTGCCGAAGAACAACCTGGTGTCCTGGACGGCCGGCAACATCAGCGCCCGCGATCGGGAGACTGGCCTGGTTGCGATCAAGCCCTCTGGTGTCCGCTATGAGGCACTGCGGCCCGAACACATGGTCGTCGTGGACCTGGAAGGCAATGTCGTCGAGGGCAGCCTCTCGCCGTCATCGGATACGGCCAGCCACCTGTATATCTACCGCCACCGTCCGGATGTCGGCGGCGTCGTCCACACCCATTCGCGCTACGCCACAGCCTTCGCCGCCCTGGGCCGGCCGATCCCGGTCTACCTGACGGCGATGGGCGACGAGTTCGGCTGCCCGATCCCTTGCGGTGGCTTCGCCCTGATCGGCGGTGAGGAGATCGGCAAGATCGTCGTGGAGACGATCGGTCAGTCGCCGGCTGTTCTGCTCAAGAACCACGGGGTCTTTACGGTCGGCCCGGACGCGGAGGCGGCCGTCAAAGCCGCGGTCATGGTCGAGGATGTCGCGGCGACGGTCTGGATCGCTCTCCAGATGGGCCAGCCGGAGGAGATCCCCCCGGAAGATGTGGCCAGGCTGCATTACCGCTACACACACGTCTACGGCCAGCGCTAGACCCGCCCTTCCGCCATTGGCAGGACCGGTCGCGGGCCTGGCCCGGGCGGAGGCGCCGTGCGCCCGTCTGCTGGAGTTCTTCACAGAAGTGAGTTCAGGATGATGGAGGAACAACCGCTCAAGGACAGGGTCGCGATTGTGACCGGCGCCGGCCGCGGCATCGGCCGGGCGATCGCGTTGACGCTGGCACGCAACGGGGCTGCCGTCGCCCTTGCCGCGCGCAGCCTGAGCGAATTGGAGGCCGTGCGCTCGGAGATCGAGGCGCGCGGCGGGAAGGCTGGCTGCTTCCCGACAGATGTCACCGTCGAAGCGGATGTGATCGCCCTGGTGCGCGACACGGTGGACTGCTTCGGTCGCCTGGACATCCTCGTCAACAACGCCGGCATCGGTATCTTCAAGCCGGTGGTCGAAACCACCGCGGAAGACTGGGACCACATCATGGCGGTCAATGCGCGCGGGCCCTTCCTGCTGTGCAGAGAGGCCATCCCACACCTGAAGCGCCAGCCCCGTTCCTTCATCATCAACATCTCGTCGGCGGTCGGCACCAAGGGCTACGTCAACCAGGCCGCATATGGCGCTTCCAAGCACGCGCTCCTCGGCATGACAAAGGCGCTGGCCAAAGAAGTCCAGCCCTTCGGCATCCGCGTTCACGCGGTCTCCCCCGGAGGGGTGGATACCGAACTGATTGGCCGGGCCCGGCCAGACCTCGACCGCTCCGTGTTGATCGGGACGCAGGAGATTGCCGACATCGTGCTCTTCCTGCTCACGCGGGAGGGCAATGCGATGATTGACGAGATCAACATCCGGAGAGAGGCGGCGACGCCCTGGACGTAGCGGCCCGTCGGCCCCGCCGCGACGGGCTTCCGGGCGGGCAGGGGATGTATCCCGTCCCAATACACTCGCGGCCACTCGTGGAATTTGACACAGAACCGGGGTCGTGTTAGAGTCGGCTTGTATGCACAAGTATACAAGTCATCCGACGCGGGAAGACACCGCCGCGGCGAGCCGACCGATGCCCACCATAGACAAGACGAGCGCTATTCCCTACTACGAGCAGCTGGCCGATCTCCTCCGGCATGAGATCACCGAGAAGCAAGCCCTCGGCGAGGCCATCCAACTCCCCTCCGAGAACGAACTGGCCGAACAGCACGGCCTCAGCCGCGCTACGGTGCGCCACGCACTGGATCGCCTGGAGCGCGAGGGTTGGATCTACCGGCAGAAGGGCGTAGGTTCCTTCGCCGTCGTGCGCCGCGTGGAACAGGACCTTACCCAACTCGTCTCCACCACAGAGGCCATGCGGCAGAGGGGCTGGCCCCTGACCACCAGAGTCCTGTCGCTCGAGCAGGTGCCAGCCCCCCATCATGTGGCCCGGCTGCTGGAGGTCCCGGAGGGGGCGCCTGTGTATCAGGTGTGCCGGCTGCGCCTGGTGGAGGAAGCACCGCTCAGCGTGCAAACGGCCTATCTGCCCGCCCACCTCTGCCCCCGGCTGGAGGAGAACGATCTCACGGGCTCACTGTACCGGCTCCTGGAATCGCGCTACGGCCTGCGGCTCTGGACCGGGCAGGAGACGCTGCGCGCCCGAGGCGCGACGGCGTGGGAGGCGGAGCTGCTCGGCACCCGCCCCGGGACGCCGGTGATGTATGCCGAACGTATCACCTATGCCGCCACCGGCACAGCCGTCGAGTACCTGGAGGCTGTGTTGCGTGGCGACCGCTATGACTTCAAGGTCAATCTGACCCGACCCACGTGAAAAGGAGAGCATCCATGTCGAAGACGCTTCGCTTCTCAGCCAACATCAACACATTCAACGCCTGCGCGGACCGGTACGTCCTGTCCGGCTACGGTCAGCGCCTGACCACTGAGGAACTGATTCGAGCATCTACCCAGGTCCCCGGACTCTCCGGCGTCGAACTGGTAGGGATGTGGCATGTTAATGACGACAACGTCGAGCAGATCCGCCGCCAGGTTGCCGACGCCGGGCTCCAGGTGACGTGCGTCACGCCGGACATCTGGGCCTCGAGCAAGTGGGGCTGGGGCTCTTTCGCCGCCAATGACCCGCAGATCCGGAGGGACGCCATCCGCGAGGTGAAGATGTCTATGGAGTGGGCCAGGCAGCTCAGTTGCGACGTGGTGGATTTGTGGTTCGGGCAGGACGGCTACGACTACCCGTTTCAGGCCGACTTCCTGACTGCCTGGGACCGCATCATCGAGGGCACCATCGAGTGCGCGGAGCATCTGCCTGAGGTGAGGCTCGTCCTGGAGTACAAGCCGAAGGAGCCGCGCACGCATTGTTTCATCGGCACCGTCGGCAAGACGCTGCTGCTGATCGAGAAGGTCAACCGGCCGAATGTGGGCGCGATGATTGATGTCGGCCACTCGCTGATGGCTTACGAGAACATCGCCGAGTCAGCCGCCTTACTCCACTACTTCGGCGACAAACTGATGTACATGCACTTCAACGACAACTGGCGGCTTTGGGATGATGACATGACCGTGGGCTCGGTGCACACGGTGGAAATGCTCGAACTGCTCTACTGGCTCGACCGGTTGGGCTACGAAGGCTGGTACGCCCTGGACATCTTCCCCTACCGCGAGAACGGCATTCGGGCAGCAACGGAGAGCATCCGCTGGATTCAAGGGCTGCACGGTCTGCTGGACGTGATCGGACGCGACCGCATTGCTGCCGTCATCGCCAGCGGAGACGCGATGGAAGCCAGCGCCATGTTGCGAGAGGCGCTGCTTGGCTGATGGCAACGGGATGACGACGGGCATCTGAAGGCAGGCGGTATCGGCTGACGGCATGTGGCCGAAGGCGATCGGTCATCCGTGGCCGGTCGGAACTCACAAGGAGACAAAATGGTCAAGCCACTTTACGATCCTCACATGTTCAACTACATGTGGGAGAGCACCATCCCGAGCGATGACTACATCGTCGGCACATACTACATCGAAGATGTGGTCGAGGGGCAGGATTTCATTGACCACCTGGGCCAGGTGGAACGGCTGGCCGCGGAGGGCTCGACTTCGAGTTGGATGGAGGTCAAGGAACTGACGCCGGAGGTGCGCGACCGCCTCATGAGCAAGGTGCTGGGCTACTATGAGATTCCGGCACCGAAGGGAACCCGCAAGGCAATCATCCAGCTCGGCTTTCCCACGGCCGCCTGGGACGTGAACGTCAACGTGCCGATGATGCTGCTCTCCATCGCCGGAAACTGCTTCGCCTTCCCGACCCGGATGCGCCTGCTGGACATCTACATCCCCCACAAGTTGGCCAGCAAGTTCGGGGGCCCCAAGTTCGGCGTCCCAGGCATACGGGAGATCCTGGGCGTCTACGACCGGCCTCTCGTGCTGCAGATCATCAAGCCCAAGATGGGCATGACACCCGAAGAGACGGCCAATCAGGTGTATCAGACCGCCATCGGCGGGGCGGACCTCTGCAAAGACGACGAGATGACCAGCGAGCTCGAGAACTGTCCTTTCGATGCTCGCCTGGAAGCGGTGCTGCGAGCGTTGGAGCGGGCGGAGAGGGAGACCGGCCATAAGACGCTGTATATGGTCAGCATCACGGATGAGGTGGACCGCATCCAGGAGAAGGCGCGCCGCGCCTGCGCTGCGGGCGCCACCGGCCTGCTTCTCGCGTACTCGGCCGGGCCCTCCATGCTCCGGGTGCTGGCGGAGGATCCGAAGATTACAGCGCCGATCTTGCTGCACGTTTCGCACATGCTGGCGCTATTGCCGACCATCAACTTCCCGGTCCTCTCGAAGATCTGCCGCCTCTGCGGCGCCGATATGATGCTGACTCCTTCGATCTGGTCCAGCATCCCCGTTGCCTCCGCCGAGGAGTGCCTGCGCGTCTCGCAGACATTGGTCGCGCCTTTCTACCACATCAAGCCGATCTGGACCATGCCGGGCGCCGGGATCTACCCGGGCGCGGTGCCGCCCATGATGCAGGAGAACGGCAACGACATGATCTTCATGGCCGGCGGGGGCATGCTGGGTCATCCCATGGGCTACACAGCAGGCGCCAGGGCCTTTCGGCAGGCTATTGACGCCACCCTGGCTGGCATCCCGCTGGACGTGGCCGCCAGGGACTATCCCGAACTGCGGGCAGCGCTGGAGACCTGGGGGTTGCGCCGGCGGCCCGAGACACGTTGGGGCTTCTACGGCGAGGATTTCCATCCCAAGTTTGCCCCCAAGGGAATCTAGTGGCCGGCGAGGTTGGATCGGGTATGCGGGGCGCGAGACCTGGCCTCACGAGGCATGGGGGGATTGCAGATCGCAAACCGTGGATCGACACCGGAGATAAGGACGCTGAGTTATGACGGAACGAGTGATGGTGCCGGACGGGGACGCGCTGCGCGGGATGTACCGCACGATGGTGCTGATCCGGCGCTTCGAGGAGCGCGTCAATGAGTTGTATATGCAGGGGCGAATCCCCTCGACCCTGCATCTGTACATCGGCCAGGAGGCGGTTGCGACGGGTGTGTGCGCGACCCTGCGACAAGGGGACCACGTGCTCAGCACGCACCGGCCGCACGGCCACGCCCTTGCCAAGGGCATGGCGCCAAGCGCCCTCATGGCGGAGTTGATGGGCAAGGCGACCGGCTGCTGCAAGGCAAAGGGCGGTTCGATGCACGTCGGTGACATGCGTGTCGGCATGGTGCCGGCGATCGCCATCGTCGGCGGCAGCGTCCCGATCGCCTGTGGGTTCGGCCTGGCCGCGAAGATGCAGCGCAGCGGGGCGGTTGCCGTCTCCTTCTTCGGGGATGGGGCTGCGAATGAAGGGGCCTGGCACGAGGGGCTGAACCTGGCGGCTGTCTGGGACCTGCCGGTCATCTTCGTGTGCGAGAACAACCTCTACGCCGCCTCGACGCCGTTTGCCACCGCCTTCAAGATCAAGGACATCGCCGACCGCGCGGCTGCCTACGGCATGCCGGGAAGGGTCGTGGACGGCAACGACGTCCTCGCCGTGTTCCAGGCTGCTCACGAGGCTGTGGAACGCGCGCGGCGCGGCGGAGGGCCAACTCTGATCGAGTGCAAGACGTACCGCCTCTGCGGGCATTCGCGCTCAGACCCTCGCACCTACCGTACCCGGGAGGAGGAGGCGGAATGGCAGGCCCGCGATCCGATCCCCCGTTTCCGCGAGTGGCTGACGGCCTCGGGCACAGCGACCGCCGGGGAACTGGACGAAATCGCAGCCGACGTGGAGCGGACCATTGACGACGCCATCGCCTTCGGCGAGGCTAGCCCGCCCCCCGAGGTAGCCGACCTGTACGCCGACGTCTTTGCGGAATCGCGTCCGGAGGAGGTCTGATCCATGGCAGTTATGTCTATTGCCGAGGCGTTGCGCCAGGCTATTCGGGAGGAGATGCGACGCGACGAACGCGTCTTCTGCATCGGGGAGGACATCGGCATTGAAGGCGGTTTCGGCGGGGCCTTCACGGTCACGTTGCGGCTGTCGGAGGAGTTCGGACACGAACGGATACTCGATACCCCCATTTCGGAGACCGCGATCGCCGGCGCCGCCATCGGAGCGGCCATGGCTGGCATGCGCCCGATCGCCGATGTGCAATACGGCGACTTCCTGTTCTGCTGCATGGATCAGTTGGCTAACCAGGCAGCCAAGATGCGTTACATGTCCGGCGGACAGGTCTCCGTGCCAATGGTGATGCGCGCGCCGGTAGGAGCCACCTCGCGCGGCGCCCAGCACGCTCAGAGCCTGGAGGCCTTCTTCTGCCACATCCCAGGCCTGAAAGTTGTTGCGCCGGCCACCGCATATGATGCCAAGGGGCTGCTGAAGAGCGCCGTGCGCGACGACAACCCGGTAATTGTGTTCGAACACAAGTTGCTCTACGGATCGAAGGGGCCTCGCTCGGAGCGCGGGGCCATCAGCCCGATGGGCGAGGTCCCGGATGAGGAGTACCTGGTGCCGATCGGAAAGGGGATCGTGCGCCGCGCCGGCAAAGACGTGACCATCGTGGGCAAGCTGCTGACGATGTACCGGGCGCTGGCCGCCGCCGACATCCTGGCCGAGCAGGGTATCGAGGCGGAGGTTATTGACCCGCGCACGCTTGTGCCCCTGGATCGGGAACTGATCCTGGCGTCGGTGCGCAAGACAGGGCGCCTGGTCATCGCCGAGGAGGACAACCTGACGGGCGGATGGGCAGCCGAACTGGCGGCCATCGTCGCCGACGAGGGCTTCATGTGGCTGGATGCGCCGATCAAGCGCGTCTCTGCGCCCGACGTGCCGCCGCCGTTTGCGCCGGTGCTGGAGCGCGCCTACGTCCCGGACGAACAACGGATCGTCGAGGCGGTTCTGTCACTCTTCTGAGCCTTCGCCCGTCACAGGGAGGATCACAACGATGCCGACTGAGATCATCGTGCCGCCGCTGAGCCAGACGATGGACACACTGGTGCTGGTGGAATGGCTGAAGGTGCCCGGGGACCGGGTTGTCAAGGGAGAGCCGCTTTTCGTCGTGGAGACCGACAAGGCCAACCTGGAGGTCGAGGCGCCGGCAACCGGCGTGTTGGACGCCGTCATGGCTGTGGCCGGCGCCGAGGTCAAAGTCAAGTCGGTGATCGGGCTGATACGCGGCGAGGAGGAGGCTGCTGCGCCAGGCGCGCCGGGCCCGGCGGCACCCAGGGCAGCGCTGGCTGAGGCG
>FWPV01008803.1_pt1 | contig 17427 bp, 12 predicted proteins | sample 2228371 | NCBI WGS metagenome assembly FWPV01 (sample SAMEA103939776, study PRJEB20133) | metagenome | reverse complement strand
CGTGAATGAAACGGGTAAAACGCCTGAATTACCCCTATATGTAGGTTTGAAAATTGTAAAACTACTAGATGTATGGGTATGTGAAAATTCATTCACGGGTATTGCACTTAAACTCCAATAGTACACGGATTGACATGGATTTCACGGATAAAAATAAAAATCCGTGTACGAAATCTGAAAACAACTCTCCTGTCGGGCCATTTTCATCTTTGGTGGAGAGGGTAGTTTATGGGGGTTGCGGTGGTGTTAGCCTCTTCACACAGTTTGTGCTACAATTGGGAGTAACTGCTCGATGGGTTAAAGATTTTGCGCTGCAGAGAGGGATGAATTGGCAAATTTTACGGCATGTTGACTCCGAGCTTCTACGTACCCGCGTGCTCTCTGGAATGAACACTCCCTGAATAGTTACATTTTCGGAATAGGAACTTTGCTTTGAGGTACAAAGGTGCCTTATCTATTTGCCGTTGAACGTCACAATGACACCGACTACGCTGCCGGACGGGTATTCTATAGTCTACCCGGCCATCCGGCATTTCCGGTGCGGCTGGCGAGCGAGATATTTCAGCGTTGTCTGGCCCTGCGGGCCGCCGATGGATTAACCAGGCCCTGTCTTCTCTATGATCCGTGTTGTGGCGGCGCGTATCATCTGGCGACGTTGGCTTATCTTCACGGAGAGCGTATCGCATCCATTGCAGCTTCGGACATCAACGCGGATGCGCTTAGGTTGGCCCGCCGCAATCTCGACTTGCTGACCTTAACCGGTCTGGAGCGACGTATGGCAGAGCTGAAGCTGCTATGGGCCGATTACGGTAAGCGTTCACATGAAGAAGCGCTTGCCGGTGCTGAACGGCTGCGGGAACGGCTGCGGGTTTTGATCGAACGGCGTGCTATTCCGGTTGTGCTGTTTCAGGCCGATGCGACCGACACGGCGGGCCTCGTCGCGGCCTTGGGCGAGCGCGCGGTGGATGTTGTGATCACCGATGTACCGTACAACCGCCTTTCGACCTGGCAGACTGAGGCTGTTGATCCGCTGTGGCAGATGTTGGAGGCACTGCGTCCCCTCCTGTCCTCTGCTGCCGTCGTCGCCATTGCTTCCGATAAGGCCCAAACCCCTGTGCATGCTGCCTACCGCCGCGCAGACCGCTTCCAAATCGGCAAACGGCGCATTGTCTTGCTAAAAACAGAACCTTAATTACCCATCACCAATGACTTTCCTGAAAAAAGTCCTTCTAACCACAAAGGACACTAAGGACTCCAAGTAAGGTCGGAAATTTCTGTGGTTTTTGCAATGAAGTCATTACGAATTATCCACTACCCAAGGAGCGAAACGATGAAACTCGGTATATGTGCAGACCCTGATATGGCTTCCGTGTTGGCTGCGGCAGGATTTGAATTCCTTGAGTTACACGTGCAAAATCATTTGAAAACAACCGTGATGGACGAAGCGGCATTCCCCCCTGCCCTGGCGCGGATTCGCGCTGCGTGCCTGCCGTGTGTGGCGGCCAATTGCTTCCTCCCGGCTACGCTCAAAGTAACCGGCCCTGATGTTAACCGCAATGAACTGGCTGCCTATGTCACCGTCGTCTTTGAACGTGCGGCGCAGGCAGGGATTGATACGATTGTTTTTGGTTCCGGCGCTGCACGACGTATCCCCGCCGACTTTGAGCGCGGTGTTGCCTGGCAACAACTGCTCGAGTTCGGTAAGTTGATCGGCCCGCTGGCGCAGCAGTATAGCATCACCGTGGTTGTGGAGCCCCTCAATCAGCGCGAGTGCAACATCCTCACCGGTGTGGCCGAGGCCGGGCGTTATGTGGAAGAAGTGGATCACCCTAACGTGCGCTTGTTGGTGGATGCTTACCACTGGCTGCTGGATGACAATGATGCCGCAGCCATTGTGACCTATGGCCCGCTGCTGCGGCATGTTCATATTGCTACGGTCAACACACGCCGGGCGCCCGGCCTGGAAGCATGCGATTTTACGAGCTTTTTCCATGCACTCCGGCAGAGTGGCTACGATGGACGTATTTCTATCGAAGCGGGCTGGACGGATATGGCCGCCGAGGCTTCGACGGCTTTTGTGACATTGCAGCGTTTGGTGAGTGAGGCCGGCTGGTAATTTCTATGGATACCGATCTGCTTGATCTGGGCGGAATATGGCGTTTTCAACCCGATCCGGCGTCCGAAGGCGAAAAGCTGGGCTATTTCCGCGCCGACTACGCCATGCGCTTTTGGCGTGAGGTGCGCCTGCCCGCCGATTTCGAGACCTGCCACCCGGCACTGGATTGCTATGAAGGCGTGGGCTGGTTCCGGCGGGTGGTCAACGTCCCGGAAAACTGGCGTGATCGGCGCGTGACGTTGAATTTTGCGGGTGTCAACACGCGGGCCACGGTTTGGGTGAACGGGCAGCGCAGCGGCGAGTATCCCGATCCCTTTCTGCCGTTCGCTTTTGCCGTCGAGGAGCAACTTAATTTTGGTGGCGCGAATGTTATCGCCGTTCGGGTGGATAACACCCGCCGTCCGTGCGAAGTTCCCGGCTTGCAACACGGCTGGCGTAACTTCGGCGGTATCCTGCGCGAGGTCTCGCTGGTAGCGACCGACAGAGTTTACATCGAGCACGTGGCCGTCATCGCCGAGCCGGCTATCTGGGGTGGGGTGCTCAGTCTGGATGTGACGGTACAGAACGCGACTTCTGCTGAACTGTTGGCCCGCCTGACGGCTACGGTGAACGATGCGGCCGGACATACGCTGGCCCGGTTGACTGCCTTGCCGCTGACGGCTTGGCCCGGCGAAGCGACGGTGTTTTCGCTGGCATCTAGAGTGCCCGGTGCGCTGCCGTGGTCACCCGCGACGCCGCATCTGTACACCGTTCAGGTGACCCTGGAAGCCGACGGCCACGCACCGGTGCTGCGAACTTTGCGTGTTGGCTTTCGCAGAGTGGCAGCGTATGATGGAAGCTTGTGGCTCAACGATGCCCCGCTTTATCTGACCGGCTTCAATCGTCACGAAGATTCTCCGCAGAGCAACATGGTGCCCGATCTTGAAACAACCCGCCGCGACCTCGAAGCGATGAAGGAAGCCGGCGCCAATTTCATCCGGCTGTGCCATTATCCTCATCATCCGGCAGAACTCGATCTGTGCGACGAACTGGGCTTGCTGGCGATGGGCGAAATCCCCTTGTATTGGTGGGACGGGTTGAACGAAGGAGAGGCGGCCTGTGCCGCCAAACTCGCGGCGGCCAAACGTCAATTGCAGGCCATGATCCGCCGTGACGCCCATCACCCTTCTCTCATCTTCTGGTCGGTGAGTAACGAAACCGATGAACGCCGTGCGGAGGTCGCGGCAGGCAACCGTGAGCTGGTGGCCCTGGCGCGAGAACTCGACCCGACCCGCCTGGCCGTTCATGTGAGTCACCATTGGCAAGCTGCGCCCAATTTCGAGGCGGACGACGTGATCTGCGTCAACGCTTATCCGAGTGTCTACGGACGTTATGAACAGTCCGATCCCGCCTATGACTTTGCACAATCCACGACCTTCTGGCGTGAAGGGTTGGCAAGGCTCCATGCCCGTTATCCCACTAAGCCGATCCTGGTGACGGAGTTCGGCTATACATCGCTCTGGCGCGTGCAGGATAACGCCTTGGGCGAAGAGGCGCACGCAGCAGCACTGGCGCACGAATTCGCCGCCATGGATGCTCCTTACGTCTGTGGGGCGACAATCTGGTGTTGGGCCGATCATCCCTGGCCACCGGCAACATTTGATTTCTGCCGCTATCTGAGCGTCAGCCCTTACGGGGTTCTCACCCGTGATCGTCGCCGTCGCAAAGCGTATTGGACGGCACGCCGGCTCTTTCGGGAGAAGCAGGGGATGCCGGAACCACCTCGACCGACGACGCCGCAGCTTGGCATGGCGGGCTACGAAGTTTTTATGGTCCGCCCGCACTTGCGCGACATCCCGCAGATCCCGTTCCCCGAAGGTTTCGGCATCCGCGCGATGCGGCCGGATGAAGGTGCGTTATGGACCGATATTCAGCGTGACGCCGAGCTATATTTTCCCATTGGCGATGATTTGTTTTCCGACCAGTTCGGCGATGAGCTTCAGGCAATCCAATGGCGTAGTTTTATCATCACCAACCAAAAAGGCCTTGGGGTAGGGGTGGTGAGCGCGTGGTTCGATCGCCATTTCAGAGGTGAGGATTATGGGATGATTCACTGGATCGCCATTCGCCCGGCTTACCAGGGCCTGGGATTGGGGAAGGCAGCACTTTCCTTTGCCCTGTCTCAGCTCTCGCAATGGCATGAACGTGCTTTTTTGGGCACTCAGACTAAACGCCTGAATGCCATCAAGCTCTACCTTGACTTTGGCTTTGTTCCCGTTCTTGATCTCCCAGGAGCATGCGATGTGTGGCGCGAAGTCGCCGTGCACTTGCGGCATCCGGCCTTGGAGCGAATATTCACGGCACTTGAATAATGGCTTTCGTAAAAAGTCTGGTTCCTCAGGATTCGGCGTGGTTGCAATGAAAAACCAACCACAATTCTATTTGAGATTATTTACCTATCCTTTTATTTTCTTGGCGATCTTGGCGTCTTGGCGGTAAAAAATAACTTCTGGCAGACTCAAAAAATCCGTACTTTCCGTGTTTATCGTGTACCAGATTTGAGTTTCCATGATGTTTTTGGGGGTAGAGCCATGGACATCTGGAAGAATAATAAAGATGGGTTGGGGGGCAAATATCCAGCGGCGCGCGCGAGGAGGCTTTATGTTGTTAGCATTGTACTGGCGTTGATCGGCCTCCTCATAGTGGGACGTACAGCCGACGCGGGGCGTACTGTGCGTGTCGGCGTCTATCAGAACGAACCGAAAGTGTTTATAGATGAGCAGGGGCGGCCGGCGGGCTTGTTTATTGAGCTTCTGGAGGCAATTGCTTTGGAAGAGGACTGGACCCTGGTGTATACGTCCTGTATCTGGTCGGACTGTTTGCAGGCACTCACGACCGGGCAAATCGATCTCATGCCGGATGTCGCTTACTCTTTCGAACGTGATGCAGTTTATGATTTTCATAGTACGCCGGTCGTCGAGAGCTGGTCGCAAGTCTATGCGCGCTCTTCGTTCATGCCGCAAAGCTTTCCTGAATTGGCCGGGCGGCGGGTAGCTTTGCTCAAAGACTCCATCCAGGAGACCGTGCTCACCCAGATGATGAGGGGCTTTGGCTTTGGGATCACGCTTGTTCCTGCCGAATCCTGGAATGAGGCGTTTCAGTTCGTAGCCGATGGCGTAGTTGATGCAGCGGTTGCCAATCGTTTCTTTGGCGACTTCTATTATCGCCAATACGGCTTGCTCAAAACGCCTATCGTATTCAATGCCGTCACCCTGCACTATGTGACGGCTCAGGGATACAATGCGGATCTTTTGCAGGCCATTGACCGCCATCTGGAGACATGGCGTCGGGAACCCACCTCGATGTATTACACGATTTTGAGCCGTTGGGTGGAAAGGCCGCCTGAGTATCGCATGCCGACACGTTTGAAGTGGGGTATTGCTGCCATCGGCGGAGGGTTATTGCTGTCCCTGGTCATCATCGGCTTGCTGCGCTGGCAGGTGGCGGTCAAGACGCGCCATCTGGCGCAGAGTAACGCCATGTTGCAGATCAGCGAAGCGAAGTATCGTCTATTAGCCGAAGCGACACGGGATGTCATCATCCTGCATGATATGCAGGGGCGGATTACCTACATCAATCAGGCCGGGCTGGATTTTAGCGGTTTTGAGGCTACCGAAGTTGTAGGGCAGCCGATCATGGCTTTCATTCCATCTGAATATCTGGCGGATGTGGTGGCCCGCTACACGCAGCGCGCTGCCGGAGATTCTACACGATATCTGTATGAGCTTGAGTTTGTCAATCGCTATGGGCAACGCATGCCTGTTGAGGTCAGTTCGACGCTGATTTCCAATGTCGGTGAACCTCCACAGATCCTCGCCATAGCGCGCGACATCACCGCGCGGAAGCAAGCCGAAGCGTCGCTGCGCGAGAGCGAGGCGCGCTATCGCAGCATGTTCGAGAACAACCATGCGGTGATGCTGATCATTGATCCAGATGGCGGCGCCATCGTTGAAGCCAATCCGGCCGCTGCGCAATTCTATGGGTGGACACAGGAGGAGCTCCGGCAGAAGAAGATCGGTGAGATCAACACCCTCTCGCCTTCAGAAGTACAGGCAGAAATGAATCTTGCGCGTGCTCAGCAGCGTCATCATTTTCTGTTTCGCCACCGGCTGGCAGATGGTTCGATTCGTGACGTGGAAGTCTTCAGTGGCCCGATTAGTGTGCATGGTCGCACCTTGCTCTATTCGATTGTGCATGACATCACCGAGCGTAAACGGGCCGAAACCCTACTCAAGGATAATGAACGGCGTCAGCGCCGTTACGCAGAGCTTTTGGCCGGCCTGATCGGCAATGGCCAATTCTTCGGCGGAACACTTGATGAGAATCTCAAGAACATCGTTCAGCTTTCGGCGCAGGTGTTGGAAACAGAAAGGACCAGCATTTGGGTTTATAACGAGGATTATTCCGAAATTGTCTGTCGCTGTCTGTATACGTTGAGCACGGGCACTTTCAGCGCCGGTGAAACGTTGCGCGCGGACGCTTTCCCTTCCTATACTGCCAGCCACAAAGTGGGCAGTGTCATTGCCGCTTACGATGTGTGGACCGATCCTCGAACCTGCGATATTCCCGCCGAGTACTACGCCGCTTATGGAATCTGTTCCCTCTTGGATACGCCGGTGTGGACACGCGGAAGGTTGGCCGCTCTCCTGAGTTTTGAACATGTGGGCCGGCATCGCCATTGGTTGCCGGAGGAAGAGCAACTGGCGCAAACCCTGGCGACCTATATCTCCTTCTGCTTTGAGGCGGACGAGCGTGTGCGGGCTCAGGAATCTCTACGGGAAAGCGAAGAGCGGCTGCGCCGGGCCCTGGCGTCAACGGAACACTTGCTGGCTCAAATTCAAGCTCAGGCCCGTCAGATGCAAGATATTATGGATACCGTTCCTGAAGGTGTATTGCTTTTGAATGTGCGCGGCTGGATTCTGTTGACCAATCCGGTGGCCGAGCAAATCCTTCAATCCCTCGGCATGGATGTCAACCAGCGTTTCACGCACCTGGGCGACCGTTCCCTGGACGAATTGCTCACCTCTCCACCCCAGGGACTGCGCCATGAGGCAACGGCCGACAATCGTTTCTTTGAGATTATTGCGCGGCCTATCGCTGAAGGGCCTACGCCGGAGCAGTGGGTATTGGTCATCCATGAGGTCACCCAGGAGCGAATAGCGCGTCAGCAGCTTGAGCGTCAGGAACGCCTGGTAAGTCTCGGTCAATTGGCCGCCGGCATTGCCCATGATTTCAACAATATTCTTGCCGGCATTGTGCTTTATGGCCAGATGTCGTTGCGCATGTCCGATCTCTCCCCCAAGCTGCGTGAACGGCTGACCCTTATCGTCGAGCAGGCGCATCGGGCAGCCGACCTGGTCAACCAAATCCTTGACTTTGGACGGCGGGCCGTGCTGGATCGCCGTCCGTTGGATCTGGAGGCCCTGCTGCGGGAACAGATTAAATTGTGGGAACGGACGTTGCCGGAAACGATTCGGATTGTGTTCACCGGCGAGCCGGGGACTTATGTCATCAATGCCGATCAGACGCGGATGCAGCAGATGTTTATGAACCTGGTTTTGAATGCGCGGGATGCCATGCCGGAGGGTGGGGTGTTGCATATTAGCCTGGCGCGGGTACATCGCGTGGATATGGAGCCGGCCGGTGATTGGGTGCGGGTGGATATAGCGGATACCGGCACAGGCATTCCTGACGAGGTCTTGGCACATATATACGAGCCGTTTTTCACCACCAAAGCGCCGGGCAAAGGCGCCGGCCTGGGATTGGCGCAGGTGTACGGCATCGTCGTATCGCATGATGGAAAGATTGACGTTAAAACGCACATCGGTGAGGGAACGACCTTTTCGATCTATTTCCCCTTGCTTTATAGTTCGCCTGTAACGCCGCCCGAATCTCAAGCGGATGATTTACCCCTTGGACACGGCGAGACGATCCTGGTGGTAGAAGACAATCCGGTAACGCGCACGGCAGTTGTCACCGCTTTGCTGGCGTTGCAGTATCGTGCCTTGGAGGCCACAAATGGAAAGGAGGCGCTGGCCATACTGGCACAGCGTCCCACAGAAGTTGCGCTCGTCTTGAGTGATCTGGTCATGCCGGAGATGGGAGGAAAAGCCCTGGCGGCTGCTTTGCGTCAGCAGACGCCGCCTGTGCGCATGGTTGTGATGAGCGGGCATCCGTTGGGGGTGGAAGTAGAGAATCTACGTGAGTTGGGTATCGTCGCCTGGGTGCAGAAACCTCCGGATCTCCAGGAATTGGCCACGGCATTAGCGCAGGCGCTTAAGAGTTCTCAAGTTTGACAATCCTTGCAGTTATGGTATTATCCCGCTTGTGAACGGGGCGTAGCCCAGCTTGGCTAGGGCGCTACAATGGGGTTGTAGAGGTCGACGGTTCAAATCCGTCCGCCCCGACTGGAAACAGAAAAAAGGCCACCTGGTCATCAGGCGGCCTTTTTGTATGGGATGAGGATATCTTCACACAGTCGAATTGCCCCGTGAAGCCAATAGGGTCTTGAGTGGATTCAGGGCCGTTTTGCCACCTAAAGCGATGATCGCTGCGTCGGAGATACCGGCTTCGCGTAAGGGCGTGACTACATTCTGCCACAGATCGGGCACGTATGCCTTGAGCAACGCGCATGGGCCGGGGGTGGGGATGAGCGTTACCTCGCCCAGGGTGGCCGGTAGCAGACAAGTGTGACCGGCATGTAAGATGGTGTGCGTATCCTGCCAGGCAACCGTGGCCGTTCCCTCGATTTGCGAGAGGACGAAGAAGCGTTCCCCGTCGCAAGCGATGGTATAGGGTGCCGTCAAATCCAGTCGTTCCAGGGCAAAGTAGGTGCAGGCGAGCACGAAAGTGCGCCGGTTAGGCCCAACGGCAAGTGTCACCGGTTTGGTCTGGCAGTCGAAGCCTTCCTCGGTGTAGATGGCCTCCATGAGGGTTTGTACTTGGGCTTCCCGTTCGGCAGCCGGCAAATCGTCCGCCGGCGGGAAGAGGCCGACGAAGACATCGGAGTTCTGCATGATCTCGTAGAAGAGGACGCCACCCTTTGCGTAATGCATGGTGCCGGCATAGAGCAAAAAGGCATCACCGGGTTGTACGGCGTATTCCCGCATCAGCTCACGGATGGTGCCGGCCAGCAGGGCCTCGTGAACGGCCTCCGGGGTCACTCCCGGCACATTGCCACAGCGGATGGTCGCCCCTTCGCGGACGTGGAGCATATACCAGGCCTCGGTCTTACCGGGATCGTCCAGCCCGCGCTTAGCCGCCAGTTCATCGTTGTGATGAGCCTGTTCGCCGAGGACGTGCGAGGCATCGAGGAATTTGATGAGCAAGGGGAAGCGTGTTCCGCAACGGCTCACAATGTCGCGGCCCAGGAAATCAACGCCGTATTCGGTAATGAGCTCGTGCAGCGTTTTGCCGGCCAAGGCACCGTTGATGACGATGCTGGACTCTGCGCCCCTGTCGCACACTTCCCATGTCTCGGCTATGCGGTGATCCTCAGGCAGACCTTCTTTGGCATACACGTCAACGATCCAGCGATTGCCAAAGCTGTAGTTCCGCAGAATTTCTTTGAAGCGCAACGGATACAACATGTTATATCCTCCTCGGATAAAATAATTCAAGAGATAGTTTGTGGATCGTTATCGCACTTTGAACAGGAGCACCAGCAAGAGCGGCGTGCCGATGGCCTGGATCAGCATAAAGCGTACTAAAACTTGCGTGTTCGACCAGCCGGCGACTTTGCGGACGTGATCGTGCAATGGATAACGCACATTTCTGAAGATGCCGATCTTGAAGAAGCGCAGCAAGGCAACTTTGATCAGACCGGTGCCACCATTGACCAGTACGACGCCGGCCACCACCACGATCAGAAAGGGATTGCCGCTTGCCAACACCAACATTCCCAACAGCAGCCCCATGGGCCGTGAGCCGGCATCACCCATCAGGACCAGGCTGGGATGGGCGTTGTACCACAGGTAGCCGCCCAGCGTACCGGCCATAACGAAGGCCATAATGCCCCAGTTGGCGCCGTCAGGGTAATGGGGCACCAAGAGATAGGCCGAAATCTCCTGATGGCCCAGAATGCCGTACAGTATCCCGCCGAGATAGGTAAAGGCCAACATCAAGAGACTGCCCGAAAGGCCATCAACCCCGTCGGTGCAGTTGGTGGCGTTGATGGTGAACCACAACAGGGCTGTTGCCAGCGGAATGAATACCCACGGGGCAATGGTGAGGGGGGTTTTCAGCAGTGGCAACCATATCACCATCGTTTCTCCCCGACAAATGATCCATGCTCCTAGCAGTGAGATAAACAAATCGGCTAGTCCCAGGCGGTATTCGCCCCATCCACCCGGTGTGCGATCATCCAGGTAGCCTTCGAGCATGGAGAGGAGCATGCAGCCCAGGACACCGACAAAGCACAGTTGATGGGGAAGCACCAGCAGGCAGACCAGGACGAAGACGGCAATGAAAATGATGCCGCCGCTGACCGGCTTCCCTTTACTCTCCTGCGCGCCAATCGCATAAACGCGCCCCCCGTCTGTGGGGAGCAGATGCCACAGTCGCGGCAATAGCCACCAGGTCAATCCTGCTGCTAATGCCGTACCGATGCCGGCCAAAAAAAGATATGAAGTCAACAGCCGAAACGGGCCGTAGAACTCGGTCAAACGTTGTCCAAGCCAGGGTAGCAAAAAAGATACCTCCTCTGAAGATAGTTGCAGGTTACAGGTTACAAGTTGAAAGTTGAGAAATCTGTTAGTCCGGTTGCCCCCCTATCAAGCCCTACTGACGATAGGCCTGCGGAACATACGGCGCCAGCTTCTGCGTGGCGAAAATCGGTTGGAAGCGGCTGAAGCGTTGCCGCCCGTCCACCAAGGGGAGAGTCGGCCAGTGGTCACCGATGAGCGGACGGGCATAGCGGATAAAGGCGTCGGTTACATCGGTACGTGAGGGGGTGAGCCAGGCTTCCGGGAACGTGCGTTCGGAGTTGGCGACCTGTTGCAGGGGAACTTTGTCGTAGGTAACCTGGTAGAGTTCGCCAGGTTGCCGCAGAATGGTGGCCATGTAGCCGCCGCCGACTTCCACCGCGATCTGGACGGCCTTCTGCCCAACACGGTATGCCTCTTCGAGGTCCACCGTTGAAGCGTAGATCATCGCGTGGCGCTGATCGGTGCCGGGGACGTTGCCGCGCGCCGCCCCCCGTGCCGCCAGACCGACGTTGTTCAGGTAATTCACCACGATCTGTTCCACGGTTGCCTCGCTGGCCGAGAACATGGTGTGCCCGAAACTGTCCTTGCGTTCGCCGATGGGGCCCACGTCGAAGCCTTCGCTGATGACGACCAGTGCGCGTCCGCGGACTTTGAGCATGTCGTTCACCGCATCGGCCAGGGCCTCTAACGATAACCCTGACTCGCGCATAAAAATCAGCAAGGGCATCTCGCGTTGTGGATCGGCCAACCGTGCCGCCGCCGGGATGTAGCCGATTTTGCGGCCCATGGCTTGCAGAACCAACACCGGATCGGAGGGGCAGGAGCCGGCGTTCTCCTCATTGGCGTTTTGGATGTTGAGCGCCCAGTACCGGGCCGTGCTTCCGTAGCCCGGCGTGTGGTCAATGATCTCAAAGGTCCGACCATCCGCCGTCAAACCGCCGCCTACGTCGTTATCAATCGTCTTGGGCACGCCGGTAGCGATCAAATCGAGGCCGTGCTCGTGCGCGAGTTGGGCGACTTTGTACGCGGTGTCCATCGAGTCATTGCCGCCGTTGTAGAAAAAGTAACCGATGTTGTGCGCCTTGAATACGGCAATGATGCGCTCGAAGTCCTCTTGCTGACTGCTCTTGAGCTTGTAGCGACATGTGCCGATGGCGCCGGCCGCGGGTGTCACGCTGAGCAAGGCGATTTCCTCGGCAGCTTGCGCCGAAAGGTTGAGTAATTCTTCTTTTAGCACGCCCTCGATGCCATGGAAACCGGCGTAGAGCGTCCCGAATGTATCGGGATAGGCCTGGCATGCTTCAATGACACCCCGCAATGAGGCGTTGATAACCGGCGTTGGGCCGCCGGATTGCGCGACGATGACATTTCGGGGTTTACTCATGATCTCTGACCTCCTCTGATAAATTCCGTTGAATGTCCGTTGAGGAAAATCTTTTTCATCATCGGGGCTGCCCCCCGTGGTTCGGTCACGTTCTTATCCTCTTATCCCTGCCCAATCTGTATGGAACGTGCCCTCACGGTCCACACGGCGATAGGTGTGCGCACCGAAGTAGTCACGTTGCGCCTGGATGAGGTTGGCCGGCAAGCGCGCGCTGCGATAGGCATCATAGTAGGCCAGGGCAGAGAAGAAGGCCGGTATGGCAATGCCCCGGCCAACGGCGAACGTGATGACGTCACGGAGAGCCGTCTGCCGTGCCGCGACGGCCTGACCGAGGGTTTCGTCTAGCAGCAGATTGGGCAGATCGGGGTGACGCTCGAAGGCGGCGCGAATGGTGTTGAGGAAGCGCGCGCGGATGATGCAGCCGCCGCGCCAGATGCGGGCGATTTCGGCGTAGTTGAGATTGTAGCCGTACTCCTTGCTGGCAGCGCGCAGCAGCCCAAAGCCCTGTGCGTATGAGCAGATTTTGGCGGCGTAGAGCGCGTCTCGCACTGCGTCAATCAACGCCGCGCGTTCGATGGCCGGAACGACATGGGCTGCAAACGGCAACACGCCGGAAGCGGTGACACGCTCCTCCTTATACGCCGAGATGATGCGCGCTTCGACGGCAGCGTTGAGCGTCGGCGTCGGCACGCCGAGGTCGAGGGCGTTCTGCGCCGTCCACTTCCCCGTGCCTTTCTGTTGCGCCTCGTCGAGGATCACATCCACCAGCGGCTTGCCGGTGAAGTCATCCGGCCTGGTGAAAATATCGGCAGTGATCTCGATGAGATAGGATTGTAATTCGCCCTCGTTCCACGCCGCGAAGACGGCGTGGAGTTCCGCCGCCGTGAGGCCCAGCCCGCGGCTGAGCACATCATAGGCTTCGGCAATGAGCTGCATATCGCCGTATTCGATACCGTTGTGTACCATTTTGACGTAGTGCCCGGCACCGCGCGGCCCGATATAGCTGACACACGGTTCGAGACGGCCATCTTCGCCTTCCACTTTGGCGGCAATGGCCTCGAAAATCGGCTTGACCATCCACCACGCCTCCGGCTGTCCGCCGGGCATGATCGCCGGGCCCCACAGCGCGCCGTACTCACCGCCACTGACACCCGTACCGATGTAGTTGATGCCCAACGTCGCCATCTCCGCCGCGCGGCGCTCGGTGTCGCTGAAATGCGAATTACCGCCTTCGATGACCAGGTCCCCCGGTTCCAGCGCGCCCTTAAGGTCCGCCAGCACTGCATCCACCGGCTTACCGGCCGGCACCATCACCATGATCCGACGCGGCTTTTCCAATGTGGCAAGGAACTCGCCCCAAGTTGCACAGGCAACAATGTGCTTATCCGTGTGCGCTGCAAACGCCGTCACTTTCTCCCGGTCCAGGTCATAACCGGCCACCCGAAACCCGTGGCGTTCCATATTAAGCGCTAACATCCGCCCCATCACGCCGAGGCCGATGATGCCGATATTGGCTTGATTTTGCATCTTATACCTCCATCACTTAGTTGAACGACTTGCTCATATCGGTCGTGACGTGCTCTTTCACTTCCTTCTGGAAGGTCGAGGTGGCGATAAGCTCCTGAAGTTTTGCTTCGTAGGCCGCGCCATCGAGTGGAATTTCAACCGGCTGATGGATAAGTGTCGAGTACAACATTGCGTTCGCCAACTCGACAGAATGAATGCCCTCCTCCGCCGGGGCGATGAGCGGAGCCCCGCTCATAATGGCGTCGGCGAAGTTTTCCAGGATTTCCATATGCTGACCGCCGTGGTGCTCGAAAGTATACGTCTCCACCTCGAAGGGAGGCCGCGCGAATAATTCTTCTGAGGTACGCAGAAATTCCGAGGCCGGCACCAGATTGCGCATGAAGGTGATTTCATTACCTTCGTAGACCAGCTTGCCGTTATCGGCCGCGATCTCCAGCCGATTGGTGCCCGGCGCCTCGCCCGTAGAGGTGACAAACAGTCCTGTGCAGCCACCGGGATATTCCAAAAACGCCGTGACCTCGTCTTCTACCTCTATCTGGTGGCGTTTGCCGATCTCGCAGAAGCCATGAACTTTCGTCGGCATGCCGGTGATCCATTGCAGCAGGTCGAGGTTGTGCGGACACTGGTTGAGCAGCACCCCGCCGCCCTCGCCGCCCCACGTCGCCCGCCAGCCGCCGGAGTCGTAGTAGGCCTGCGTGCGGAACCAGTTGGTGATGATCCAGTTGACGCGCACTAACTTCCCCAGTTCGCCGGACTGCACCATCGTGCGGATTTTCTGGTAGAACGGGTCCGTGCGCTGGTTGAACATTGCCGCGAAGACCATCGCCGGGTTACGCTTGTGCGCTGCGATCAGCCGCTCGCAGTCGGCTTTATGCACAGAGATGGGCTTCTCGACGAGGACGTGGTGGCCGGAGTCTAGCGCCGCGATGCCGATGGTCGTGTGGAAATAGTGCGGTGTGGCGATGATCACCGCATCGCAAACCTTGTCGGCCAGCAGCGCGTCTGAATGATAGTAGGCTTTGACGCCGTACTTAGCCGCCGCCGCATCGGCCTTCTCCGGCACAATATCGCAGACGGCGGTGAGTTGTACTTTGGGCTGATTTTCGATGTTGCCCAGGTGAAGATTCCCAATGTTCCCAATGCCGACGACGGCAATTCGTACTTTGTCCATCATGCTCTCCTGATATTGTTTGAAAATCTGTTAATCTATTCCGAAAAATAGCTTCTTTTGGGAAGGATTTTAAGATTTAGATTTCAAGCGATAAAGCATCTCCCCGGCGCGCGGGACTATCAAAACACCTTCAGGCTCAAGATCCTTCCACTCATTCAGGTCAATGTGGGCGGGATCGAGATAGCCCAGATTCACTTTTTCGCAACGCTCTTTCGGCACCCCCGTTGCCAACGTCACCGTAATGCGCCGCGTCTCGATGCCTGTATCGGCGTCGTACTCACCTCTGCCGCTGACGTGGGTGGAATGCGCCAGCACGCCCCACGGATAGTGCTTGAATTTGTCCCATTGCTTAAGGAAGTAGTCCCGACAGTGATAGCCGACTTCGTCGAGCACTTTGCCGTGCGTGTATGAAATCTCGTTGATATGCGGCGCGTAGATGATGACCTCCCCGCCGTCGGCAATCGCCGGCTCCATCTTGTACATTCCCTTCGCCGCCGTCCAGATGTCGTCGTACAGCTCCGGCATCACGGAAAGCACACGCCTGAACGGCTTGTCCACGTAGATGATGTGATGCTGCGCCGACAAGTCCGCCGCCGCACTATAAGCATCGTCTGGCGTCCCAAAATACAACCCCACCAGATCATGGTGGCCCTTCACCACCATGCTAAAGCAAAGTTTCGGTACGTCAATAAAGGAGGCGGCTCTGTTGATCACCGCGCGCACCGGGGTAGCTTTTGTGCCGATGATCTTCCAGTTGGTAATGACCGCACCGAGCCAGTGGGAGAAGTTGATCACCTCCGGGCCGGCGATGCCGGGGAAGAAGTATTTGTTGCCGCCGGAGAACCCCACGACCTCGTGTGGGAATGTCGGGCCGCAGATGATCACCTGATCGTACTCCCAGAGTTTTTTGTTGATGGTGACGGGGACCTCCATCCGCATAAGGCCATCGCTGATGGCCTCGATTTCATCCGCCGTGATCACGCCGATCTGTTTGAATGTCTCCGGCTTTTCCCACTCGTGGTTAAAGATGTTGACTCCGGCGTATTGGCCGGCCCGTTCTGCCGCCGTGAGGCCGAAGAGCTTGTTCTGAGCAGCCGCGTTCAACGGTTGGTGTGTGCCCAGTGCAATGAGGTAATCCAGGGCCTTAACTTGGGGGCCGAGCACGTCGTAGAATATGCGGAACATCATATCCAGTGGGCCTGAGCGTGTGGCATCCGGGGTGATGAACAACACACGCTTGCCGGCCATGGGGTGTTCGTCGAATGCCTGCGTGACAATCTCACGGATTTCGGCCTCGGCGAGTGTACGCTCAAGATAACCTTTTCCGATGATATGCATTGGCAACCTCCGTATCTTTCCGGCCTGTTGGTTGCCCTTTCCCCTCTCTTCTCCCGTCGAGACAAAGAAGAGAGGGGAGGGCATAGAAGGAGGCAGATGAGCAAAGCGTCATTGAGCTCATCGTCCTAACGCAAAGCAGGGAAGACAACCGAAAAAGCGGATCGCTCTCTCAGTGTTCCCAGGGTGGAATCTCGGGCAAATATTTTTCGAATTCGGCAATCAAGCCGGCCTCGTAATCGCCGGCAAATTCCTCGGCCAAAAATTTATGTACGCCTTCTTCATAGAATCGTTGCCAACTCTCGTCCTCATGGCCGGGGTTGATGGGGAAGAAGAGCGCGTGGTTGTCGCGGGCGGCTTGGAGATCGCCCAGGGCATCGCCGATCATCAGAATATGATCGGGCGCATACTTGCCGCCGGCAGCCAGGGCCAGATGTTGGCTCTTGGTGCCCTTTTCCTGTCCGGCAATGGCGCGCGTGTACTGAGCGATGTTATGCTCGGCCCATTCACGGTGCAGGGCTTCGTCCGGCGTCTGAGAGACAACAAGGAGGTCGGCGCGGGTGGAGAGGAATTCCAGGCTCTCGCGCACGAGCGGAAAGGGGGGAATACCGTGTACCATATCGGCAATGCTGGCGTTCACCGCCTGACTCCAGGTCAACGCCAGGTCTAGCTCTGCGTCGGGATACTGGCTCTTATAGGCTTTCAGGCCGTCGTTGCTTTTGGCAAAGGCTTTGTCGGCGATAAAAGCGCGCACGTGAGGCGCTTCGGGAATTGCCGCATGCCGATGGATAACCTCCGGGCGGGGGCGCAGCAGGTCAAAGACCTTGATCAATGCCGGCCAGCGGTTTACACCTCGCCAGATCGAGTAGAGGTTGACGAACTCGGCAGCCTCACGGGCGTATTTGGAGACGCTTTGCAGATTCCAGTACTTGATGATATTGGGAATGAAGCATTCTTTGTGTTTGATTTCCATCGTATCGAACGCACACCCGTCCGAGTCAATACCGATGAAGAAATCATGGTGGGGTTGTAGTTCTAGCAGAGGGCGAGCAACTTCAGGAATGTGCATACTGATAACCTCCATAAATTCTCTGAAACAGGCTTGACCTTAGATAAAACTTGTGCTACTATGAATTGTGAGCGCTCACGT
>FWPV01008802.1_pt1 | contig 17428 bp, 17 predicted proteins | sample 2228371 | NCBI WGS metagenome assembly FWPV01 (sample SAMEA103939776, study PRJEB20133) | metagenome | reverse complement strand
CTCCAGGAATACCAATTTCCTGAGCACGCGTATCCTCCATGTGAACCAAATCAGGCACGTCTACAATCCCTGTTTGTGAATCAATCATGCCCACTCCCGGGTGACGTCTCTGGTATTCATAGAAGATGCAGTGGGCTCTCATGCGCAAGCCACCAGCACATATCAACCAACTATAAATGTCTCTCAAGTTGAGAGGTCGTTTTCACCAGGGGTGTCAATTCCTAGCCATTCTCTTCTACCAGCCATTTGACTTTTCTTCTCAACCATGTCCTTGAGGACAACTTCAAATTCAAAAGTAAACTCGTCCCCCTCAAGTATAGCCCCAAACCACTCCCAATCATCGCCTGAATGCCAAGCATGTATTCCTAGCATAAAACCTCCTCCACCCGAAGGCCAGTAAACGCTATACAGAAAGCAATGGTGGTGCTACCAAACGCCCGTACTTGTTCTTCCGGGCATATGCCTCACTCCTGAAAAGTGGGTTAGTATCGCCAACTCCATCGACAAAATGCCTGATAGTGTCCTTTGTAGCTGCACGTTAAAGTAAGGTTCCCCCGGGCTCCAAACCTGCCCGATGCGATCCCTGGAACGGGCTATCAATTCGTCGCTTATTAAACTATGACCACTGGAGGTTCCCACCCCTCTCCTTATAATATTAACTTTTCACAAGGGGCGTTTCAAAACTTGCCTGAGATAGTTTTTATGACATTCGTGAAGTTGCCTTTTATAATTAAATAAACTTCTTTCTTAAACATCTTAATTAGCTAACTAGGCAAACAATTTCTGCCTCTGGCTTAAGCCTTCCTTTTTTACTCCTCTTGACCGTCTGCGTGATATTCTCCACCTAAAGGTTTAGCTTTCTTTATCTCCTCTACCAGTTCTTGTGGAGGATCAGGGTACTTTACTGGACCATAGTGTCTAGAAGGGAGTATTACAGTTGAAGTGCGCGGAGGCATTGACAATTCGCCTCGTTGATTTCTGGCCCATGCCTCAATATCTACACAAAACTTACCATCACGTACGTATTTATTAGTTACCGTTCCCTCGAATGTTGTGATATCCCCCATCATGTTAAATGCTCTTAACTCCCCGCTCATCCTCCACAGGAAGCCGTCGTCACCCATCCAGTTGGTGAAGAGGTTACAAAGCCAGCTCATCCTTTGGTTACCATAGTCATATGCCCGTTCCACTCCTATGGCGCGGGCAAAGGGATTTAGTATGTGAACTAACTCTGGGATATCCCCGGGTGTATCGGCCTCCTCCGTTTCCACATACTCCAAAACTCGAGGGTGTCTTGCTTCATAATCGTATTCTATTTTATGCGCTCTAAAGAATGGAGAGCCTCCGCCCATAAGCCAAGCGATCTCGTCTCTGACACTTAGAGGTCCCTTGACCATTGGCCCCAGCCTATGACCAATTTGCACATCCTCCCAATATCTTGGCTCTGAACCTCTTAGCTCCTCCTTGTCATACAAATCTAGGATCCTGACCCAGTCCTCCTCTGTATAAAAAGGTTTGGGGATGGAGCGATATTTTCCTGCTGAATCTGCCCTCGCCCTTTCGGCCACGACTGAATGGTGATACTCTTTACCCACGATTTCATTTTCCTGATTCAGATATATAACCTCACCATAATCGATCCAAGTTTTTCCAGCTCCCATCTTACCCTTTTTTTCCACTAGATCTCGTAGAATACAAACAACGGTGAATTCATCACCCTCGAAAATTGGCCTATACCACTCCCAGTCACCACCAACATACCAGCCGTGTATCCCCGGACCACCACCTCCTGGCGCCAACCATTGAATTGTGTACAGATAGCTGCCCGGAGCTATGATGCGACCGTACTTTGCCTTCTTAGCATACTTTTCGTCTCTGAATAGAGGATTCACATCACCTATGCCGTTTACAAAATGGCGAATTCCATCCTTTGATGCCTGCCTATTAAAGTAAACGGACGAGGGATAAAATGGCTTGTTCGCTCTATTCCTCCTTTTTTCCTGTGCCTCCAGCGTGAATTGTTCGTGTTTTGTCGCTACATTCTCTTTGCTCTTCTTTAGAGCAATCAGTCGGGCGTGCTCTTCCCATTTACCTTTGCTGACCATTTTATGCCTATACCTTTCTAGCAAAACATATAGAACGTTCTTCAATCAAATTCCATAACGTTAGGCGTGTTGGATCTCTGTCCTTAATTGGGATCGGAAGTCAGGATGGGCAATAGCGATAAGCTCTTGAGCTCTTTGTCTCAAAGATTTAACCCAGAGCTTAGTTACGCCAAATTCAGTGACTACATAATCAGCACAACCACGAGGCAGGGTTACTACTGCTCCTTCAGGAAGACGTGGTACAATTCGGGATATGGTGCCCCCTTTGGCTGTGGACGGGAGTACGGTGATTGATCTTCCACCCTTCGACATTATGGCACCCAAAACGAAAGCAAACTGCCCACCACGGCTGATAACAGACGACCTCCCAAAGATTCGGCTGTATCTGCCCCCCCCCCAAGGTCCACTTGTAGAGCATTGTTTATGGCTACCATGTTGTCGTGCGCGGCAATTACTCTGATATCTTCCAGATAATCCACATCGACCAGTTCAAACATCGGGTTATTCGCCATCCATGCCATCTCCTCCTTGGTGCCACCTCCAAGAGAAGTGACGATCACTCTACCCTGGTTGATGGTCTTATATTGGCCAGTGCTAACCCCTTGCTTAACCAATGTTATTATCCCCGGCGGAGTTGCCTCAAAGTGCATACCCAAGTCATGTTTATCGTCAAGCATCCCTAAGCGTACCAGGGGTTCGGTTGTCCTGCCAACACCTATTTGCATAGTATCGCCATCTTCGATAAGCTCGCTCACATATCCGGCGATTGTCTTTAGGTACGGCTCTGGTTGCTTAAGAGCCCTACCTCCTAATGACCCCATTCCGGGCTCAGCCCCAGAAGTTAAGTGCTCCACAAAGTAGTCTATCTCTGAAAGATGGACAAAGTTCTGTCCGTAGGTCCTTATCAGGTTTCTGTTCACCTCGGCGATTACTATTTTGCCTGCCTTGATTTGCTTTTTTGTTCCACAGAGATTGACCGAAACTACAAAAGCCCTTCTCGTCCGTGGGTGATACTTCTGTAAGGACAACATCAGCTGGTATAAGCAATGTCTCAGCTCGATACATGGACACAGCACTATTGGGGAATATGTCACACCTTTTCGAATCAACTGCTTCCTGTGAGGTACCCGTCGGCATGATGATGGTCACATTAAAGGAATCTTGCCAGCCCTCATCATACCAGCCAAAATCATAACCAGGAGTTGGCACAAATATGTGCACTTCCGTTAGCTCCTCTTTTCTGCCAGCTATAGCTAACCCAACCGCATGAGCTTCCCTACCCATAGTAAACACTACCCTGTCACCCGATTTAACCATTGCAGAGTCTTTTCTACGCAAATGAATTTCCTGTTATATTCTTCCTGCCAGCTTTTCATTCTAATTCAGCTCCTAGCCGGTACCTCCTCAAATAGATATCTCTGCTTCGCAAATCAATTCGCTCTCATTTCCCAATATAATATAGGTAACCATGTACTACTGCACTTGTTCTGATAATATCACGAGCCGCTCTCTCCTTGAACATTGACATCAGTTGCTCAAGCTCACCATAAACTAAGGCTCCGGTAGGGCAGGTTGAGACACACACCGGTTTCCTACTTTCCCTTGTTCGACTCGCACAGAGGTCGCAGAGCTTCACTGCCTTGTTCGCAGGGTCATTCTGAATTGCCTTGTAGGGGCACGCCATAATGCAGAACCGACAGCCATTGCACTTGGTCAGGTCAACAATAATGGCACCGTCGCTGTTCCTGACTAATGCTTTAGGAGTGCAAATTGTGATACAGGGAGCTTTCTCACATTGGCGACAACTTATCGGAACCGATATTTTCTCGTCTATGACAATGGGAGAAATTAGCGGAATGCCCTTATGTTCTCTAGCACAGGCGATTTCACAAGCACGACAATAGGTACAGCGGCGAATATCAACAAAAATAGACTTTGCCATTTTTTACATCATTGCAGCGACAATCGCTCAAGCTATTTTCTTTATCTTACAACCTGTGACTTTCAATTCAGGGATCTTGGCCCGTGAGTCCATGGTATCTGAAGTCAATCTATTGACCCCCGGGAAGTGAAACGGCACAAAAACCACACCAGGAAGGATCCTTTCGGTTATTACAACTTTGGCAGCTATCTCTCCCCTCTTGGTACCGATACTAACACGGCTATCGGGCTGAATATCATATTTGCTTGCATCTGAAGGATGTATCTCAACATATAACTCATGAACTGCTCTGGTTAGACTACGAGCACGGCGAGTTAGCGAGCCTGAATTATAGTGTAGTCCCATTCTGCCTGTAGTGAGAATAAGTGGATATTCATCATCAGTGAGCTCAAACAAAGGCATGTATTCAACAGGCACCATCTTTGCTTTCCCATTGGAAGTAGCAAAGCTATTAATGTGAAGGATAGGGGTACCAGGATGCTCCTCTGAAGGGCACGGCCAAAAGAGCCCCGCTACATCCTGCTTGATACGCTCTGGGGTAATGCCATGATAAGAAGGAACGACCTCGTTAATTTCACGTAGAATTTCTTCCACACAGGAATAACTAAGTTCGAGCCCTAGTTTGTCACCAATTTGAGAAATTATTTCCCAGTCCGCCTTTGCCTCCCTGATAGGTCTAACAGCAAGATTTGTCCATTGCACACGCCGCTCGGTATTAGTAAAAGTTCCTTCTTTTTCGGCCCAACAAGCTCCTGGCAATACCACATCTGCCAGCTTCGCAGTCTCCGTCAAAAATATATCCTGCACTACCAGAAACTCAAGCTGCTGCAAAGCCTTGCACACATGGTCAGAATTTGGGTTTGAAATAACAACCTCCTCGCCCACTATATACAGAGCCTTAAGTTTCCCTTCTGCAGCCGCATTTATCATTTCAACCATGGTTAGACCTGGCTTGGAAGGCAATTCCTTCATTTTCCAATGCTGTGCCAACTTTGCATTTACCGGCGTCTTGTCAACAGGTATGTAGCCAGGGAAATAATCAGGCAGAGCACCCATGTCACATGCTCCCTGGACATTATTTTGCCCCCTTAACGGAAAAATCCCGGCTCCCTGCCTGCCTATCTGTCCACAGATTAGAGCCAAATTAGCTAGACTGGTAACATTATCGCTGCCCCGGGTATGCTGAGTAACGCCCATGCAATAGATGATTGCAGATGCTCCGGCTGTGGCAAAAATTGTAGCTGCCTCCTCAAACGCTTCACTTGTTACCCCGGTAATACGCGAAACCCGTTCAGGAGTGTAACTGCTGACAATCTGCCGCAATTGGTCAAACCCTTCTGTTCTCGAGGTTATAAAATCGTAGTTCAAAAGGTTTGCCTTGATAATCGTGTAGATCATGCCATTAATAAGGGCAACGTCAGTCCCCGGTTTAAGTTGAAGGAAGATATCAGCCATCCACGCGGTGGGGGTGAAACGTGGATCAACAACAATAATCTTTGCCCCTTTTTCTTTAGCTTCAAATATATAGCGTGAGATGATAGGGTGGTTTTCAGCCAGATTTGAACCAACGATGAGTATGCACTGGGAATTCGCTAGGTCAGTTATCGGATTGGTCATTGCTCCGCTTCCCAACATCGGAACTAACGAGGTCAACGTGGGCGCATGACAAAGTCGCGCAGAGTTATCAATGTTATTCGTCCCCAGTAGCCTGGCTAGTTTTGCTAAAGCATAGTTCTCTTCATTGGTACACTTAGAAGAAGCAATAAAGCCTACTGCATCAGGACCATATCCATCAATCATCTCCATCAACTTAGTAGCAACAGTATCAAGCGCCTCTTCCCAGCTAATCTCTTGCCAACCGCCGTTTCTTTTCTTCAAGGGACAGACAACCCTCGCTGGATGGTGGATAAATTCCAATACGGCATTAGCCTTGGCACAAAGAGCACCACTTGTGAGTGGATGTTGTTCTAGATATTCGATACCTGCTATTCGCCCGTCATCCACATTGAGATACAGTCCACAACCAACCCCACAGTACGGACATATCACAGCAATTTTCTGTCTCTGTTTCATATTGCCAAAAACTGGCTATGAATTCATCCTCCCGCCAGTGCTTGTAGCGCCCCTAGAGCCATCTTTATTAAGCCAAGAACAATATAACCGACCAATACCAGTCCGGCTCCTACTACACATAGCAAAATGCCAACAAACAGGCCTGCAACCGTCAAATAGGTACCAACTTTGCCGAAAGTCAGCTGAATAAGTCCGTCCAGTACCGGGATAATTGGAGCTTCTTCAGCCGGTACATTCTTGGCGATTAATTGAGCGGGGACAGCCTTCATCACCGCACCTTCCAATGGCAAAAATACAGCGATTAGTACGCCGACTACTAACAATAAAACACCGGCTGCCATCAACACAGGACCCAACCAGCGCTCCATTTCTATCCTCCCTTCATTTTGGTTATTTCCTCTTCTCTCAAGGCTCTCTTGACAAGCTTCTCTACTGCAGATATAGGTAAATCTTCCCTAAACTCGACAAACCTGGGAACAGCATAAGGCGGCAGTTGCTCCTTGCAAAATGCTATTATCTCCTCACCGGTTACTTTACCCTCATACTCTTCTTTAACTTTTATGAAAGCCTTAACTCTTTCGCTGCCAGGACGCTCCGGGTCAAGAATTCCGATCACTGCTGCCATAGCGACAGCAGGATGCTGAAATAGTACCTCTTCAACTTTGACTGAATAGACCTTTAAACCCGACACGTTTATCATGTCCTTTATTCGGTCTTCGACGTAGAAATAGCCATCAGCATCCATCTTCCCGAGGTCACCGGTGTGTAGCCACCCATCTTTCAAGCCACTACCAGCTGTTGGCCAGTAGCCTTTCATTAAGTGGGGACCAGTTACACAAATCTCCCCCACCTCACCAATTGGCACTTCCTTGTTCGTCTCAGGATCAACTATTTTGGCTTCTACATTAGGCGCAGGCACACCGACACCCAGCTTTTCTGAAAACATGAACCCCGTCAGCTTCGAAAAGCCGGAAATATTAAGTAGCATCCCTCCTTCACTTGCTCCATAAGCCTGGGCTACAGGCATACCAGTTTCCTTTTTCCAAGCCTGCGCGATCTCAAGCGGCAAAGGGGCACCGGTTGATATGACCAAAGATGGCAGTTTACCCACTCTCATCTGAACCAAGCGCATGAGCTGAGTAGGCGTGGACACTATTATCATTGGCCTGTGCTCTTTAATTACCTTTATAATGTTCCCGGTGTCTCTTGGGTCTGGAACCAACATTATTCTGAGCCCCATAAACATGCCCTGCAAAACTGCCCAGAATCCGGCCGCGTGGTAAATCGGCATAACAACTAGTATAGAAGCTTTGCCCCAGATACCAGTCTGTATTGGTCTCAACACCCAAGGGAGTCCGGTGACGACTGTTGCCATTATAGAAGAGTGAGTAAGCATTACACCCTTCGGTACCCCAGTGGTACCGCCGGTAAACATAAGCATTGCCATGTCTTCATCAGGGTCGATTTCAACACTTGGAGGTTCAGGAATAGATTCTGCGATTAATCGCCTTAGACTGACAGTCTCTTGTATTTCCCTTATTTCGTCTACGTTCTCATCTACAGAGAAATCCTTGCGCGAGGTAACGATGATGTGTCCTATTTTTAAGTTATCTTTTATTGCCATAATAGAGTCAATGCTGGCTAGGCGAGGCTGAGGTTCGTCTAAGCAAACTATTACTCCAGTACGTGTTTCACTAAGTTGGTATTGGATCTCATCGATTCGCGCTAGAGGTGATATAAGAAGCACAACCCCACCTACTTTCCATATAGCGAAACTACAGATAACGATCTGAGGGCTCATGGGCAAAATTATAGCTACCTTGTCACCCTTTCTGACACCTAAGTCTGCCAAACCTGTGGCTAGCTTATCGACGGTTTCCTCAAAGTCCCTATAGGTCATTGTCCAATCCTGAAAAAACACACCACTTTTGTCCGGATAGGCCTTCGACGTATCATCCAGGACTTTATACAACGGCACTTTTGGTATTTCGACCTTTTCCGGAAGCTTGTACGGTCCGAGCTTGTAACTTTTGAGCCAAGGCTTATCTTTGTATGTTACAGATGTTTCTAGCATTGTCCTCCTAACTTATCTTGCGGATCATGTTCTCGAAGCTTATCCGGTGTCGGCTTTCCAGTCTTGTCCCAGCCCCGTAACTCATAATAAGCATCGAGAAGCATATCGAACTTCGCAGGGTCAAATATGACCCCTCGCGCCGGCCCCTCAGGCATGGGTTCTTCAACAAACCGCCTCGGGAGAGAATCGTCAGCCCTGGTCAATCCTTCCCTAACATGGAAAACTCTCTCGAGATTGTAAACCCTCTCGCCCGTCTTCTTAAACTCTTCGAAGGTAAAATCCCATCCGGTTACGGCAGCAATGAGACTCACCCATTCTTCGTGTGATAGGGATAGTCCCATAAACTTGCAGGCACCGCTGGAATCAAATAGAGCCATGGCATCTTCCAGGCTCTTCACCAATGCCACTTCTGCCGGGTTTTCCACAAGGGGATCTTGAATGCCACTTTCCTCAACAATCATTAAGGGAAAGTCCAAAGCGCTAGGCAAGAATGCCATTGATGCCATGTGGCAAGCACCACGACTTGAAGTGGCATATGAAAGCCCCAAGAGCTTTGCTCCTCTAGGGTCATAACCTGGGAGTTCCAAGCCCTTAACGTTCATAGCATATCCATCGGTACCTTTACCTAGTTTTTGCGCCGCTTTTCTTGTTCCTTCAGCCAGAAGGTCACCGATTCCGTCTCTCTTAGCTATTTTATGTATCATTTGCAGAGCTGCCTCTGCATTCCCAAATTTTAACTCCAGCCCCCCTGTGTCCGCTTTGGTTATGGCACCCTTTTCGTAGCACTCCATAGCAAAGCCAATTGTATTGCCACAGGAAATGGTGTCCAGACCATAATCGTCACACAGGTTATGCGCCACGGTAACCGCTTCAATGTCATCAATGAAGCACATACCTCCAAAGGTTGCAATTGTCTCATACTCCGGGCCTTCGCCCTTCAAGCCAGCATATTTGCCCTTTCGTATTTCAGACACCCTTCCGCATTTAATTGTACACGCAAAGCAAGCCTTTCTATCCACTAACACGATGTCATTAAGCGTTTCTGAATTTATTTTTTCCGGACTAGGGTACACACCTGTCTGGAAATTCTTCGTTGGAAAGAATCCACGAACGTTTACCATGTCTAGAACCATAGCAGTTCCATAGGTTTCAAGAGTGGCCTTCATGAAGGAATCTTCAAGAAACTCGTAGTTCTTTTTAGCTACGTTCATAAAGGTCACCGGATCAGCAATAGGAGTCTCCTTGGTTCCCTTGGCTGCAATAGCCTTCAATCGCTTGGCTCCCATTACAGCGCCAAAACCGCATCTTCCCGGCGCTCGATGCCAGGTGTTAATAGGACAAGCAAATCTAACAAGATTTTCGCCAGCAACTCCAATGCTGACCACCTCAAACTCTTCTCCAACTTCCTCTTGTATCATTCTAGTTGTCTCTGAGACATTCTTACCCCACAGGTGTTCAGCGCTCTTTAGTTCTACCCTGCCATCCTCAAGCAATAAATAAACCGGTCTTGGTGAAATCCCTTTGAAAATAACCCCATCAAAACCATTCGCCTTAAAGGCGGGACCCCAGTAACCCCCTGAGTTTGCCCAGCCGAGAGTTCCGGTTAGCGGAGATTTGCCAGCCACATTATATCTTCCAGAACTCGGGCTTGATGTCCCTGTAAGTGGCCCTGTCATGAAAATTAGCAAATTATCAGGGCCAAGCGGGTCTACCCCCCTTTCAATCTCCTCTACAAGATACCTCATGGCCAGCCCCCGCCCACCCATAAAAGGTCTCACCCAGTCCTTTGGTATAGCCTCCTCCGCAACAACAGAGCGAGATAAATCAACCCTCAAGATTTTGCCGAATAAACCAGACATGACTACTTCACCGCCTTTCTTTCAATTTACTCCCGCCGACGCCTTTCAATCTAAATAATTGAACATTGAACCGTTCATATGAAGACGCTTCCCTTCTCGGTAAACGCTATTAAACTAAATTCAAAGTCAGTGAGCTATTTCCAAGAGTTTATCTATTTCCTTAAGTCTAAACCTCCTCCATCTCAAAGGGAACACCAGCCATAAGGTCATTTAGAGCGCCAATCGGACCCATCATGGTCATAATCTTAAGCATAGGGCCCTCTATCTTATAGGTCTTCTGCATAATGGCATTCATAGGTGAAAGCTGACCCAGGTGCAACTTGCTAAAGGTCTTGTAAGAACCAGTGACCCTCATAAAGTACTTCTTCCCATCAAACGGCATTTTTCTGAATTCGCTAGGAGTCGGCTTCTCTTCTATTTTGTAGTCTGTCAGTATCCCCTTCTCCAGTGTCCACTCAATTAATTTGTCTACGCCACCTGGACAATCGGTCACCAGATATTGAGATTTATAGGTCAGGCTCTTGGCCTTCTCCTGGTATGCTTTGTCGGAATTCATCTTCTTTTTGATCTCCTCAAACCACTCTTTGGAAAAATACTTTGGCGCCATTCTTTCCTTACCTCCTTCTCTAAATTAAGCCTTTTCTAATTTAGTTTAAGCAACTCTTCGAATTACATCCCCCCTTCCTACAGCACGAAGGCTATAACCTTCTACAGCACCTTAGTTGAAACTCTGTGTGATGTCCCCAGTATCTCAGCGATCAACTCTGTTAGGTCTCCTGGTAGCTCAACATCTTTCACCTTCGGATTCCCACCACAAACAAGACCCACCGTCCCATCTAATGTAACTACCTGCCCTTTTGCTAACCTACGGCCATCTTGTCCCACGACAGCCTCATTTTGCCGGTCAATCTGCACACCAGTATTCACCACACAGGGTACACCCATCTCGCGGCATACGATGGTGGCATGGCTAACAGCTCCACCAACTGCCGTGAACCAGCCTCGCAAATTCTTTACTCCTGCAATATCTTCCACTCTGGCGCCTTCTGTTACCATCACAATGTCATTGCCTTCTTGAGCTAATCTTACTGCTGCCTCCCGCGACAAGGCTAAACATCCCCGCGTCACACCGGGACTCACCCCCACACCACGAGCCAAAATCCAGCCACCTTCAGCTCCATCAGCTATGACCTTATTCCGCATGAGATGTGCTTCTAAAGCCTCTCTGGGAATTTGGCGAGCGCGTCGTAACGCTTCCTCTTTAGCTATTACACCTTCCCTCACTGAATCCACTAAGAATCGCAACCTGGCTAGTGGGCTGGCTTTCGCCGACCGAACCTGTAAGATATAAAGTCGCCCCTGCTCATAAGTGAATTCAATGTCTTGAATATCACTGCCAAGGTATTCCAGAAGGCGACATGCCCTGACCAAACCCCTATACACCTCGGGAGCCTCCTGTTCAAGCTCGGATATCAGTTTGGCCTTCTCTGACCACTCACCACTAACCACATCTTCTCCCTGATGCCCTGTGAGATACTCACCAGTGAGCTTGTTTTCACCTGTTGACGGGTCACGGCTAAAAACAACACCAGTACCCGAACATTGATCCAAATTACCGAAAACCATAACTTGAACCACAACTCCTGTACCTAAAGAGTCTGCGATCTTGAACATCTTACGGTAGCGTATTGCACGTTCATTATGCCAAGATGACAACACACCAGCAATGCAGGCGGACAATTGCTGCTCCACATCGTCAACCACCCGCGGAAATGGCGATGCTGCCGCTACCGTTCCTACAATGTCCTGGTACTCGGCGAGTAGCTCCTCCTTATGCTGGAACCTAGATTTAAGACTCGCATCCCTGAATAATGACCTATCAATCCCAAAGACTATTCTGCCCACCATCTCCAAAAAACGAAGTTGACAGTCAAATGCAAAATCATGATTACCCGTAAGTTTCGCCAGACCCTCCCGGATTTCATCGTTAATACCCACGTTAAGTATCGTGTCCATCATTCCTGGCATGGAGACCGGAGCTCCCGAACGAACTGACAATAACAGAGGTCGTTCGGGGTCACCGTAGCGTCTGCCCGTGATAGACTCTAGCTCCGACAAGCGCATCATCACTTCACCCCATAGATCTCCGCGCAAAAAGGTCATTCCATCTCGTTCAAATAGTTTGCAGGCCTGACAGAAGACCACAAATGCTGCTGGTACAGGTAGCCCAATATGCCGCATACGTAAAAGACCAGCCCCCTTGTTTCCCATCAAGCTTTCCAAATGAATGTGGGTATTCATAGTCCAGCGACCTAACACGTCTATTCAGTCCTCTCCAATCCGAGCGCATTCAGTAGGTGCTCGTGTAACTCGCGCCATAAACTGTGATATGAATTCACGCCTAAACCGACGACAAAATCAAAATCTCCGTTACCTATTCTTTCCATTGCTATATCCATATCAGCAAGAAGACCAGAACAGTTTTCCTGAATAGTTTCTTTACCATTGATTAGATGTAGCAAATGCTCATGGATGTCCTGCAGTTTTTCTAATACCTGAAAATCATACTCTGGATCATCATGTGGATTTTGGTTTCCATCTGGCTTTAACTGCCACATCGTACAAGTTCTCTTTAGTTCTACGTCCAACTTGCTGAACTCCGGCCACACCTCCAGTTCGATGATTTCCCTGAGACCCTTAAATGTATCCTGAATACTGCTCCTCAATAAGGTCTTTCCATGCCCACTGAGCCAGCAGAGCCCTGAAGAACTCTCAACCATGCCAGCCTTCTCTAGCGAGGCTAACAGCTCCCCTGGTCTTACCCCCTGCATTGATGAGCGCTGGCCTAGCAATAACACTAATCTCTGTTCCTCAATCATACCATTTGCACTTAGCAGGCGAAGTATCGCTAGTTCTTCCTGATTAAGACTCACCTTACCACCTCAGCTTAACTGTTTCATTGACCCGTCCTAACCACAGCAATAAAATGGCTTGCTTACACTGGTACAATCTGTCACAACCAAAAACCACTGTCCTCAACATCGGACCATCAGATGCTCAAATCACCGCAAACCTACCTCTTTTTAGACTTCGAAACATCGGCTTCCTCCATCCAGTTATCGGGCACATCAAATTCCGGTATATCTTTAAGAATGCAATCCTCATCCATGTGCTCTTTAAGTTCATCGGGCACTGGCATAGTCCCAGATAGGTCGCTCTCCCAGCCTAGTTCACGAGCTTTTTTCAGGTAATCGCGATAACGTGACGGAGGAGACCAATTGAGAAGCGTGGGCACAAGTGGTATCCTTGATGGAATATCCCTCCATTCAGAACCCATAACCCACGATGCGGGAAATACCTCTAATGCCACCCTACCCTTTACCTGATAATATACCTCGGATGAAATCGGTGGCATCTCCCAGTAGTCAAGCTTTTCAATGACATAGTCCAGCAATCCAAGACCCCTCAAAAGACTGCCCCAATGAGGGTCAAAACAATAGACTAGGTAGCCATTGTGAATCTTAGCCCTGCGTGTAAGCTTGGCAGTTTCAGTATACCACTCGATGGTGCCTTCCTTTAACTTGGCTACAAGGTCAGGTATCTCGTCCCAAGCTACCTTCTGCAACTTAGACAGAGGCAGAGGCTCTAGACATTCAGGCTCCCATCGCAAAAACAGACACGCCTGCTCTATTCCCTCGGATACATCTGCTGGCTCGGTAAAGGTCGTGCCAATATCATTAGTGCGAACCTCTTTAAGTCCAACCTTTTCCGGGTTGATAACAAATGCGGTGACAATAGAAAACGGCAGACCTCTTCTCTCAGACACGGTGTTCCAAGCATAGAGAGGTTCATTGATGTAGATGTTTCGGATGATCATTGGTTTACCATCCTCCACTATGAATGGTCCAACATCGCCAAATCCTGCTCTGCAGTCATAGTGGATTAGGAAACCGAAAAGCGAGGCAGCCCCAGTGAGCTGTTTCCATAACCTTGACTTCTTGTCATCCAAGGGTTCCAGGTGACTTAGCACAAAGTCCACTACCGAAGGGTCCTTATCCGCATGGTACCTGTTCTGACTTGTCATGACATAGCCGTCTCCACCACGCAGCGCGTAGCTACGCACAGCCCAAGGTAAGATAGCCCACTTTTTCTTTTCCACAATCAGTGGGTCCTCCGGTTCTATGTGTCCGAGTAATTCCAGCAGTGTAGCACCTGCCAAATTGATTGCGCCGGTTCCCCAGGTGTGCCCAAGATGTTCGAGCTTGCTGCCCAATTCCTTACGGGACTGGTATACTCTGCGCATGAACTTTAGCCAGCCCACTTTCAGAATGATGAACTTAGCGAATTCAGGCCCACGGATAAAATGTCTGGCTATGTTGACACACTCATATTGTTGTCTTGGGATGAGCTCTGACAGCCCCTCGCTTACCGCCCGTGCTGCCCCGACATCAAAACAATTCCATGCTATATAATTTAATAGGTCGTTGTATTCCTCTATGCTGAGGCCACGCCGAAAATGCTCCAGAGTTATTTTCTTGGTTATTCCAGTTTTCGAATGCTCCTTCATCCAGCGGTCACCAGCAATTCCATCTAGCACCTCTTCCATCCCATATTTGGCGCTCATTCCAGGATAAGTCATCGGTGCAAATCGGCAGCCCTGAGCATCTGGCTCAAACTGCTTCAGCCACTCATAATCTTTGAATTTATGCCTGTTTTCCTGCACGTATTTAACGATGTCCACAACTATACCTCCATTCTTGCATTGTCAGCACTTACTTCGAAACGCTCGACCATCACTCAATGCCATAAACCCACGATTGTACATAGCCCTCCTTCTGCTCACCAGTGAGATCCAGCTTTACCTTCTTGCCATCAAGCGACTGGGCTGCAGCCTCAATGTAGCCCTCATAGTCCGTGATCTTCATTGCCTGAATTGATTCATCCTCCGGGGTATATGACAGAATGCACGGTACTCCCATCTCTCTTGCCACGATGCCCAGATGAGTTTCAGGAGCACCCTCCAGAGCGATAACTCCGGCTACACCGGACACCAAAAGAGGAGCAGCAAAAGCAACAGTACCTCCACGAACCAAAGCTATTACTCCTTCTAAGTTTTTTTCCTTGGTCAGGCTCAGCACATCCTGCGGACCACGCATTCGCTTGACTATCCCTATAGGCCCTGCCGAGGGAAACTTTGCTGTGCCCATTCCCGAACCAATCTTAATTTCCCTGCTCATCTTTCCTCCTTTTATTTTTCTAGGTAAGCAACCTCTTAGAATCCTTAGACTGTCTTACGGCACTCTCTATATTGCTCAACCTCACGCTTGCCCGATACCCACTAGAATTTCAAAGGTTGTGGTATATTGTGCCCCAGTTTCTACCTGCAGATAAGAAGTGATATCTGGCTGTTCGTCTATCAGTTATTATGTGGTCTACAGTTCCATAGCCAACTAAGTCGCCACAGGTGAACTTAGAGAGGCAGACAAAATAGTGTGATTCCATGCCCGCCTGTGCCGCCAACATATAAAGCACATTCATAAGCTCGCTACGAACCTCCAGTGTCCGCCCATCCTCATCTTGCATTCTCAAAAGACAAGATAGTACTGGACCACCGGGATAGCCATAGATGGCATCAATAGCCAGTGCAGTGAGATTAGAAGTTTCGCCATCCTTATGAAGAAAGCCTAAAAGATAGTCCTTTCCTTTGGCACTCAAGTTGCAAGCATGGAAACAGAGCTCTTTGCTGAACTGTCCGGTGACCCAATAAGTCTGATCCCACAAACCGTACTCTCTAGGTCCCCAGGCATGGTCACGTTCACCAAAGCCCTGTAACCTAATTGTTCTGTCTTTGATTACGATGCTACCGTCAATAAGCCCAGCATGTTGGTAATGCCTGGCATCCTTCTCGAATTCTGTCCAGTCATAGTCATATGGAGGTGAAATCGCTTTCCATGTCATTTCCGCCCGGCACATACCATCGTCAAAGCGAATAACCCATTCCTTAAATGGCTGTATGGACTCAACTGCCAGTGGGCCGTAATGTTGTCTTTCAGTGCCGATATCTGGGGGAATATCAATATCAAACTTATTGAACACATGCAAGGCTCTATGACCTTCAAAAACTGCGAATACCGTCTCGCCTCTGCGAATGTTAGGCCGGACGCCAACTGAAGCGATACCATGCACGCTGGTTCGGTGGTCAAAAAAGTTAAAATACCAGTTTTCACGCCACCCTGGATTGCTCACATCTATGTGGTGAATGCCTTCATCACCGATTGTTAGTGGCATATCTTTCACCCCTTCTCTTTCCTTAGCATCATACCACCCTTCTGTGTGCACCTTCACAGAGGGCAATGCATATTATGCAACTCCCTAGCAGATCTACTTACCTTCTTTTATCAAACCTCTTCATACTCAACTGGAACACTGGCAATCAGGTCATTCAAGGCATTAATGGGACCCATTAAAGCCATAATCTTAGGCATGGGGCCCTCAATCTTATAAATCTTCTGCATGATGCATTGCAGAGGTGTAATCTCCTTGCGATTCATCCTGCCAAAGGTCTTGTAAGAGCCACTAACTCTCATGAAATACTCTTTGCCATCGAAGGGCATCGTTCTAAATTCACTGGGAGCCGGTTTCTCCTCCATTGTCCACTTCAAAAGCACCCCCTTTTCCAGCGTCCAGTCAACCAGCTTGTCAACTCCACCAGGACAGTCAGTCACCACGTATTGTGATCGGTAAGTCAAATCCTTAGCTTTCTTTTGATATTCCTGGTCTGTTTGCGTCTTCTTCTGTACGTTCTCCATCCACTCCCTGGAATAGTGCTTTGGTGCCATCCTTGCCTTTTCCTCCTTTCATCAAGTCATCTTCAAATCTTTTGCCGAAGTTAGAAAACAATGACGCTGCGAATTACCTCCCCCCTTTCCATAGCCTCAAAGGCTTCATTAATTTGATCTAGTTTATAGGTTCGAGTGACCAGCTTGTCCAAACGGAGTTTACCTCTCTTAAAAAGCTCTACAAACATAGGTATGTCAATGCCAGCCCGTACTGAACCACCTATGCAACCTGTGAGCGTTTTGTCAAAGAGCAGGTACACCACATCTATCGGCACTGTGGTGCCATAAGGAGCCATTCCTATTGCCACAGCTGTGCCCCCGCTCCGGATACAATCTAATGCCAGCACTATTGTTTCCGGTTTGCCTATACACTCGAAGGCAAAATCAACACCGCCCATGGTCTCTTCCTGAATCCTGTCCAGCGGGTTCTCTTTGGCAGAATTGATTGTATGCGTGGCTCCCAGTTCTTCAGCCACGAGAGATCCTTGCCCTCGTGGACCGGCCAGTTGAAGAACTTGCGGCCGTAGTGGTCGGTG
>FWPV01008801.1_pt1 | contig 17429 bp, 12 predicted proteins | sample 2228371 | NCBI WGS metagenome assembly FWPV01 (sample SAMEA103939776, study PRJEB20133) | metagenome | reverse complement strand
CGCTGTCAGCGTCGTCTTGCCGTGGTCAATGTGGCCGATCGTCCCCACATTCACGTGCGGCTTCGTCCTCTCGAATACTTCCTTTGCCATGGTTCCTCCGTTCCGTATCGTCCGGCGGGTGGCCACCCATGGGCCGCCCCATCGTTAGTGTTTACACAACCTCGCCTTTGACAATCTTATCGGCAAGGGCCTGTGGGATTTGCTCGTAATGATCGAATTCCATCGTAAAGCTGGCCCGCCCCTGCGTCATGCTGCGCAGGTCGGTCGCATAACCGAACATCTCCGACAGCGGCACAAATGCGCTGACAGCCTGAACCCCCCCGGGGCGCATCTCCAGCCCGGTCACCTGACCGCGCCGGGCCGACAGGTTGCCTTGCACCGCGCCCAGGTAGTCATCAGGTGTCACAACCTCCACCTTCATGACCGGCTCCAGCAGCACGGGCTTGCCCTTCTGCACTGCCTCTTTGACCGCCATGCTGCCCGCGATCTTGAAGGCCAGGTCTGACGAGTCCACCTCATGAAAGGCGCCATCAACCAGGGTTACCTTCACGTCTACCACCGGGTAGCCAGCAAAGACACCGCTCTCCAGTGCCTCACGGACGCCTTCCTCGGTCGGGCGGATGTATTCCGCCGGGATCTTGCCGCCAGTGATGCGGCTTTCAAACGAGTTCCCCCCTCCCGGCTCGGCTGGCTCGGCCTTGATGACAACACGCGCATACTGCCCGCGCCCCCCCGTTTGGCGCTTAAAGGTCATATCGACCTCGCTGGGGCGGGTGATGGTCTCGCGGTACGACACACGCGGGCGGCCCACGTTGCAGCCAACCTTGAACTCGCGCTTCATGCGGTCGACCAGGATCTCCAGGTGCAGCTCGCCCATGCCGGAGATGATCGTCTGGCCGGTCTGGTCATCCACCCGCACACGGAAGGTCGGGTCCTCCTCGGCCAGCTTCTGCAGGGCATCCACCAGCTTATCCTGGTCGGCCTTCGTTTTGGGCTCCACCGCCACCGAGATAACCGGCTCCGGGAAGGTGATGCTCTCCAGCACAATCAGGTCACTCTGGCTTGAGAGCGTATCCCCGGTGAAGGTGTCCTTCAAACCCAGCGTGGCGGCGATGTCTCCCGCCCGCACTTCTTCGATATCCTCCCGGCGGTCAGCGAACATGCGGACGATGCGGCCCACCCGCTCGCGCTTGCCCTTGGTGGCATTCATCACCGTGGCGCCAGCGCGGATTACGCCGGAATACACACGGAAGTACGCCAGCCGCCCCACATAGGGGTCAGAGACGATCTTGAATACCAGTGCGCTCAGCGGTGCATGGTCGGACGTCTCACGCGTCTCAGGCTCCTGGGTGTTGGGGTTGATACCCGTCACGGGCGGCACATCCAGGGGCGATGGCAGGTAGTCGACCACTGCATCGAGCAGCGGCTGAATGCCCTTGTTCTTCAGCGACGAACCGCACAGCACTGGCTGGGCCTTGCCCGCCAGCGTGGCCCGCCGCAGCGCCGCCTTGATCTCCGGAACCGTGATCTCCTCATCGGCCAGATATTTCTCCAGCAGCGTATCATCCAGCTCGATGATGCGCTCCAGGATGATACTGCGTGCCTTACGCGCCCATTCGATCTCAGACTCAGGGATCTCATGATATTCAGGGATGGCACCCAGCTCATCGGCCCAGGTGATCGCCCGCATCTCCAGCAGGTCGATCACCCCCTTGAAGTTGGCCTCTGCCCCCCACGGGATTTGGATCGCGATCGGGTTAGCCCCCAGCCGGTCACGGATCATGCCAACCACACGAACGAAATCCGCGCCGACACGGTCCATCTTGTTCACCAGACAGATGCGCGGCACGTGGTAGCGATCGGCCTGACGCCACACCGTCTCCGACTGCGGCTCCACACCGGCTACCCCGTCGAATACCACGATCCCGCCGTCCAGAACACGCAGGCTGCGCTGCACCTCAGCGGTGAAGTCGATGTGGCCGGGCGTATCGATCAGGTTAATCTGGTGATCACGCCACGACGCGGTGATCGCTGCCGCGGTGATGGTGATGCCGCGCTCACGCTCCTGCTCCATCCAGTCGGTGGTGGCAGTGCCTTCATGTACCTCACCAATGCGATGGATCATCCCGGTGTAGTACAGAATGCGCTCGGTTGTGGTGGTCTTGCCCGCATCAATATGAGCGATCACACCGATATTGCGGATGCGCTCAAGATGGTTGTCGGTCATCTCGGTGTTACTCCCCAGCGCTGCAGCGCTGTCACCCTGGCAGACGTGCGAAGCCAGTCAGGCACGCAGCGCCCGGCCGATCCTGCAGCCGGCTTACCAGCGATAGTGTGCAAACGTGCGGTTGGCTTCCGCCATACGCAGCGTATCTTCCTTCTTCTTAACTGCCGCCCCCTGGCCGCTGGCAGCATCCATCAGCTCGCTGGCCAGCTTCTGAGCCATGCCATGCCCGCCGCGATTGCGGGCAGCCTGGAGAATCCAGCGCATGGCCAGAGCCGTCTGACGATGCGGGCTGACCTCCACCGGCACCTGATAGGTCGAACCGCCGACACGGCGCGGCTTCACCTCGATGGGCGGCTTCACCGCGTTGAGCGCCTGCTCGAACACGTCAACGGGATTGCGCTTGGCACGCTCCTCGATGATCTCGAAGGCCTCATACAGAACCCGAAATGCGACGCTCTTCTTGCCATCTTTCATCAGACGGTTAACGAACATCGCCACATTGACATTGCCGTACTTAGGATCCGGCTCAATCGTGCGCCTGGCCGGACGATAACGCCTTGGCATAGTGTTCTCTCCTGCTTCCTGCTAACCGGATGAGCTTACTTGGGCCGCTTGGTGCCATACTTGCTGCGGCCCTGCGTGCGCTTGTTCACGCCACTGGCATCCAGCGTGCCACGGACGATGTGATAGCGCACACCGGGCAGGTCTTTCACACGGCCGCCGCGCACCAGCACCACCGAGTGCTCCTGCAGGCTATGGCCCTCGCCGGGGATGTAAGCCGTCACCTCAATGCCATTGCTCAGGCGCACCCTGGCGATCTTGCGCAGCGCGGAGTTGGGCTTCTTAGGCGTCATGGTACGAACCTGTGTACACACACCGCGCTTCTGCGGGGCCCCCTTGGCCCGGCGCGTGCGCTTCTGCGTGAAGCTGTTGAAGGTGTACTGCAGCGCCGGTGCCTTGCTCTTCTTCCTCTTCGGCTGGCGACCCTTGCGGATCAACTGGTTAATTGTAGGCACTCTTAGCCTCCCAGGTACTGACTTGCGGCGCATCATGCGCCTTGCAGCTAACCCACTCATCTCTGTTGAGGGCATGCACGACGGGCGTCAAAATGCCTTTTGCGCCCGTCGCACCCTCTTCGCAATGAAGAAGGTCATCGCTCGGATGACCTTCCTAGCGACCCCATTATCCGGTTCAGTGCTAGAGGCTCTCGTCGACGGACTTAGGTGCGAGCGTAACACTGATGAGATTACTGAAGCGAGGCGTGATTTTAGCGCATGGTATGCGGGTTGTCAACAAAAACCCGCGAACTGCGCGCACAGGCAGCCTGACAGCCTGTTCATAGGCCCCCTCAAGAAGTGCCCCCGGGCGTCCCTCAGCGATCAAAAACGGGCCGGTATTGTGCTGCCGGCCCGTCGGTATGATGAGGGACGCCCGCTCCTGCTCAGTCCAGATTGCTCTGGCCGGTCTCGGAAAGACCGAACAGGCCAGTTGGTAGCTGCGGATGACGGGTCTTCTCATCTTCCCGCCCGAACTTGATCACCTCGCCGGTATCGGTCACAGCCTCAACAGCCAGGCCGAGACTCTGCAGCTCCTTGACCAGCACACGGAAGCTGGCCGGGATGCCGGGATCATCGATGGCCTGACCCTTGACGATCGCCTCATAGGTGCGAACACGCCCCTGCACATCATCGCTCTTGATGGTCAGCATCTCCTGGAGCGTGTAGGCGGCGCCGTAGGCCTCCAGCGCCCATACCTCCATCTCGCCAAAGCGCTGGCCACCGAACTGGGCCTTACCGCCCAGTGGCTGCTGCGTCACCAGCGAGTAGGGGCCGGTTGAGCGCGCGTGCACCTTATCCTCCACCAGATGCGACAGCTTGAGCATATGGATGATGCCCACCGTCACCGGGCGGTCGAACGGCTCGCCGGTGCGCCCATCATACAGCTTCTGCTTGCCACTGATCGGGATGGGCCACCCCTTTTCTTCTTGCACCTGCAGGGCACGTTCCTTCAGCGCCTCTCCCGCCAGGTTGTCAGGCACCTCATAGCCAAACGAGGCTATCCACAGACGCAGGCATGCTTCAATGGCCCGCTCGTCGGCCTTCGCGCGCTCACCCCAGGAGCGTGTGTCATCCTCGAAGACCAGCAGATCGTCCGGATCATACCCGCGCTCGCGCAGCCACTCGCGCAGCACAGAGCGGCGAGCATACACCTCGTCAAGTAGCAGCCGGTCGGCATCATAGGCCCCGCCCTGACCAAGCCACGCACCGATGTACATACTGCGCACCTCGGCGTCATCCTCGATCTGATCGGGGTCGTAGCCGTACTCCTTCAGCCACTTCCACGCATCCTCGGTCACATCACGCCAGGCAGTGTCGATCATCCACGCACGGGCCAGCTCGGCTTCGATCTCGCTCTCCTTAGCTCCATCGAAGACCGGCGTCACGGCACGGAAGCCCAGCCGGTCGGCGGCCCACCCCAGATGCGTCTCCAGAATCTGGCCGATGTTCATACGGCCGGGCACGCCCAGCGGGTTGAGGATGATATCCACAGGGGTACCATCCGCCATGAAAGGCATGTCCTCGATCGGTACCACCTTTGAGATGACGCCCTTATTGCCATGACGGCCCGCCATCTTGTCGCCCTCGGTCAGCTTGCGGCGCTGAGCCACACTGACGCGCACCATCTGCTCCACGCCAGCGGGCAGATCGCGGTGCTCCCTGCGGTCGAACACCTTGACATCGACCACCTTGCCGCGCTCACCGTGCGGCAGGCGCAGCGAAGTATCCTTCACCTCGCGGGCCATCTCGCCGAAGATGGCGCGCAGCAGCTTCTCCTCCGGGCTGAGCTCCTTCTCGCCCTTCGGCGTGATCTTGCCCACCAGGATATCATTAGGGCCAACCTCCGCGCCGATGCGGATGATGCCCAGCTCATCAAGGTCTTTCAGTGCATCCTCGCCCACATTCGGGATGTCAGGCGTGATCTCCTCCGGGCCGAGCTTGGTGTCGCGGGCTTCCACCTCGTGCTTCTCGATGTGAATGCTGGTGAACATATCCTCACGCACCAGCCGCTCGGAGATCAGGATCGCGTCCTCGTAGTTGCCCCCCAGCCACGAGAGGAAGGCCACTGTCACGTCATGCCCCAGCGCCAGACGCCCCAGGTTGGTCGACGAGCTGTCGGCGAGCACATCCCCACGGCGGATGATCTGGCCACGGCTGACTGTCGGGCGCTGATCGATGCAGGTGCTCTGGTTCGAGCGCTGGAAGCGGCGCAGCCGGTAGGTGCGCTCACGGCCATCAGTCTCGCGCACGATGATACGCTCGCCCGTCACGCTGATCACCTCGCCGTCTGTCTCAGCAACGATCACCTGCCCTGAGTCGCGGGCAGCCTGGAACTCCATGCCAGTGCTCACAATCGGCACATCGGGCTTGAGCAGCGGGACAGCCTGGCGCTGCATGTTCGACCCCATCAGCGCGCGGTTGGCATCGTCATGCTCCAGGAAGGGGATCAGGGCGGCGCTGATGCCCACAATCTGGCGCGGCGCCACGTCGATATAATCGACCCGCGCTACCGGCGAGAAGCGGAACTTCTGCGCCTCACGCACTGACACACGCTCCTGAATGAAATTGCCGTAATCGTCCAGGCGTGCATTGGCCTGCGCAATGGTGAAGCGGTCCTCCTCGTCAGCCGAGAGATAATCGATCTCGCCGGTGACAAAGGGGATCACAGCGATCGACTCGGCCTTGACCTTCTTCAGCTTCTTGAGCAGTGTCTCATCCACAAAGGCCCCTGCCGCGGCGACAACCTTATCACCATCCATCACGTCCGCAGCAAGGATGCGGTGCAGCAGGCGATCGTCATCGGGGCTCAGGCTGTTCCGCACGCGCCGATAGGGTGTCTCAATGAAGCCGTACTCGTTCACCTTGGCGTAGGTCGCCAGCCGGCCGATCAGGCCAATGTTCGGGCCTTCCGGCGTCTCGATCGGGCAAATGCGCCCGTAGTGGCTGTGGTGCACGTCACGCACGTCAAAGCCGGCGCGCTCACGGCGCAGGCCCCCCGGCCCCAGGGCCGAAAGCGTGCGCTTGTGCGTCAGCTCTGAGAGCGGGTTGGTCTGATCCATGAACTGCGAAAGTTGCGACGAGCCAAAGAACTCGCGGATCGCGGCGACGATGGGCCGGATGTTGATCAGTGTGACCGGCGTCAACCCCTCGCTCTCACGGATCGACATGTGCTCGCGGATCACGCGCTCGGTGCGGCGCAGGCCCACACGCAGCTTGTTCTGGATCAGCTCACCCACCGTCTTGACGCGGCGGTTGCCCAGATGGTCGATATCATCCGGCTGCGCGCGCCCGTTGTTGATCAGGATCATGCGCTCGATCACCTTGACCAGGTCAAGCTTGGTGATGGTGCGCACCTGCCGCGAGATGGAGTGATCCAGGTCGAGGCGCTGGTTGAGCTTATAGCGGCCCACCCGCTCCAGATCATAGCGGCGCTGATCGAACAGCTGTGAGACCAGGTACTCGCGGGCGTTGTCAAGCGTCGGCGGATCGCCCGGACGCATGCGCTTGTAGAACTCGATCAGGGCAGCCTCGGCGATGCCCAGCCTGCCGTCTTTGGTGTCCAGCACCGGCTCCTGCTTGATCGTCCCATCGATGAACGGGTGATCGGGGTCAATATCAGCCGCAGCGAACAGTGCTCGCAGCTCGTCGTCGGAGCCATCCGTCAGGGGCGAGATGGAATCATAGCCATCGCTGACCGCCGCTAACGCACGCAGGAACAGCGTCACCGGCACGGTGCGCTTACGGTTGAACTTCAGCGTGAGGTAATCGCTGCGACGCGTCTCGAACTCCATCCACGCCCCGCGATCGGGGATCAGCTTGGAGTTCGCCAGAGTACGGCCAGTGGTGGGGTCCTTCTCCGCGTCGAAATACACGCCGGGAGAGCGGATCAGCTGGCTGACCACCACGCGCTCCGTCCCATTGATGATGAACGTACCCTGCTCGGTCATCAGCGGAAGATCGCCCAAGAAGATGTCAGAAACAATGACCTCCCCTGTCTGGGTGTTCACCAGCGCCACCTTCACATACAGCGGCGAGGCGAAGGTCATGTCGCGCTCCAGACATTCTTCCTCGTCATACTTGGGCTCCTCAAACCAGTAGGTCAGCCCAAACTGCTGCGCCTCCTCGCTGTTGCTGGGGAAATACAGCTTCAGTGTCCCGTTGAAGCTTTCAATGGGGGATATCTCACTGAACAGCTCCGCCAGCCCCTCGGTTGTGAACCACCGGAAGGATTGGAGCTGCACCTCAATCAATGTCGGCAGGGTGTGGACATCCGTAATACGTGCGTAAGACTTACTTTCCAGCTCGCGAGACATTCACTCTCTCCTTGATGCACGTTGCCAGCGCGCCATCTTCGCAATAACACCCACAAACACAAAAGAAGGCAACCGCGCGCGTCTCTCCTGTGCGTTGCCTTACCTGTTTAATTCAAGCGAATACATCTGTACCAAAACAAGCGACCCTGATCCAGGGTGAACTACAAGCGAACTAGGATAATATCACGTAACACGCGGCGAGTCAAGCTATTTTAACATAAGCCAGGGCCAGATCGGCCTGTCAGTTCTTGCCAGCGCCCCACCCCTCATTTATACTGCGGTGAACAAAACAGGAGGCCTGTATGGAGACACGCACCTATCGCTGGCCGGTCACCGCCCGGGGCCTGGCCGGGGCACTGATCGCTCACTTCAGCCAGGGGCATTTCCTGGCGCAGGCGCAGCAGGTCAACGACCACTATTTCATTGTCCAGATCGGCACCGAGGAGATCGACCGTGGGGGCCGGGTGCGCGGCGCACTGGTCATCAGCCTCGTGGAAAAGGGCGAAGACGTCCACGTGACGCTGGAGGACCACAACGCGCTGGGGGCTGCCGGTGACCTGCTGGAAACGGGGTTGCGTGCCATGCGCAACCCGCTGGCACTGGCAGGGCGCATCTCCGCCGCCGCCGATGACCTGGAGACACTCCAGCTCCCAGACAAGGTGTGGGAGATCGTCGAGACATTCGCGGCCAACGTCACACCGCCCGACACCCGGCCTAAGGATATCGTCATCTGCCCCTACTGCAACACGGCCAGCCCGGTCGGCGTGCTGAAATGCCCATCCTGCGGCGGCCCGCTGGGTGACGTGCAGCCGCGCGATTGAACCGGGTGGGGGAGAGCACAGCCCCCTCCCCCACCAGCCATCTCCAGCAAATCGATCAACACCCACGCCCCTCAGAGCGTCAGCGGGCCGCCTCTGTGGCAGCCCGATCCTCATGCGCCGGGGCATGGAAGTCCTGCTCAAAGAAGAACCGCTTCTGGTTGTGGGCCGGGCGCAGGTCGGTAAGCCAGCTTGCCGCCGGGTCGTACTCGGCCAGGAAGGGGCGCCCCACCCAGCGCGGGTCGCGCGCCTGCAAGAACGACAGCACGAAATGCCTGGCCCCCTGCAGGTCAATCACCCCGTTGATCAGCACTTTGCCGGGCGTCGTCGACATCACCGGGCCGCGCACCGTGCGCCCCAGCCCTGAGAGCTGCGCATAGGCCGCGCGGAACAGCCGGTAGGCCTCCCCCAGCGGCACGTCGAAGTAGTTCTTCGGGCCGGTGTTCCGGCTGACAAACAGGTAATAGGGGAACATCCCCAGGCGCACCCCCTCACGCCACATCTGTACCCAGGCCTGCGGGTCATTGTTCACATGCCGGATCAGGGGGGCCTGCATGCGGATCTCCACCCCGGCAGTGTGCAGACGCCGGATCGCCTCATGCACCAGCGGGGTGGCAAGCTCCCGCGGGTGGCTGAAATGCGCCATCACGGCCAGGTGCAGCCCGCGCCGGTTGACCTTCTCGAACAGACGCAGCAGGTCATCGGCGTCATCATCGGTCACAAAGCGGCCCGGCCAGTAGGCCAGCGCCTTGGTGCCAATCCGGATGGTTTGCAGCCCCGGCAGCCGCGCCTCCAGCAGCGGCTCGATGTAGCGGGCCAGTATCTTCGTGCGCATGATGGCGGGGTCGCCGCCAGTGAACAGCACGTCGGTCACCTCAGGATGCAGGCGCAGATAACCGATCAGCTCCTCCACCTCACGCGAGGCGAACTTCAGGTCCTCGATGCCCACGAACTGCGCCCAGCGGAAGCAGTATGAGCAGTACGCGTGACACGTCTGCCCCTGTGCCGGAAAGAACAGCACCGTCTCATGGTACTTGTGCTGGATGCCCTTGACCGGCTCGCCGTCTATCTCGGGCACGTTGTACTGCATCTGCCCGGCGGGATGCGGGTTGTGGCGCATGCGGATCGCGTTGAGGGCCGCCTGGCGCTCCCTGGCGCTAAGATCGGACTCCAGGAGGGCTGCCACGTGCTCGAAATCCTCCGCGGCCAGCATCCCCTGCTGCGGGAAGGTGAGCTGGTAGATCGGGTCATCCGGCACGCGGCTCCAGTCGATCAGCTCATCGACAATGTAGCGGTTGGTGCGGAAGGGAAACACCGCCGATACGACTTCAACGGCCTGCTTGAGCGCAGGACCAAGGTGCTGGTACTGCGGCAGTGTATGGATATTATGACGGGTATAGGCCTTGTATTTGACGGGGACGCTCATCGACTGGCTCCTTTTGTGCGTGTCGTCCTGATTAGAAACAGGGTCGTGCGAGAAAACCTCCTGAATGTGGATTGCAGCCCGCGGGAACAGGCTGTGCAGCAGCGATCACCGTGCGCGCCTGCGTGCGTATCCCGGGCAGTAAATCCCCCGCAGGGGGATATTCAACTGAGATACAGTAGCGGGGTTGATCAGACATCCAGCCCCGCGGCACGCCACATGGCATGCCGGGGCCGCGCACACACGGTGCGCTCTCGCGCTGTGTGAGGGCTATTGTAATGGGTTTTGCGCGAGTTTTCAAGCAGGGGTGGAGGAGAGGACCGGGGGGATGTGCTCCCCCCGGCCTCCATGGTCAGTCAGTAGTATCGATGCTGAACCGTCTCGCCTACGGGCGGTCGATGGTGAACAGCGGTGAGGTCCAGGTCTCCCAGTGGGCCGGGTTGTTGGAGTCACCGCCCGCCTTCAGCACCGTGATTACCGCATAGTAGGTGCCATCCGGCAGCCTGTAGGTCCTGTTGCCGGCGGTGGTTGTGCCATCAAACGGCAGCGCGAAGAAGCTGGTAGTTGTGCTGTTGCGCGGCCAGTATTCCTCGTCGTAGGCACGATGCCATGCCCGGCCCTGCTCGGAGAAGATCTCCACGCGGAAGCGGCGCACCTGGTGGTCGAAGTGCACCAGGAAGAACGGGATGTTGTAGGCATCGGTCATGGTGTAGGTCGCACCCATCGGGAACACGCTGTAGGAGCCGGTGCCGAAGCACTCATTGCCGCGCAGCAGGGTGCAGGAATTCAGCTTGCCCAGGTACGGGAAGCCGCCGGTCATCACCGGGATGGCCTGGTAGTCGCCCACAAAGCCAGCGAACGGCACGCGATACACCTGCCCGCCGCCCTGCGGCGTGAAGACCAGGTAGCCGCCGTACTGCCCGTTGGCCGGGCTGGTGGCCGGGGTGATCGTCGCCTGCACGCTTGCCGTGCCGCCCGCCGGGACGGTCACGCTGGGCACATTGAAGGCCACCGAGGCATTCGACAGGAAGAAGTTCGGCGTGATCACGCCCCCGGTCGAGAGCGCGTTGACGTACGACAGGTCATAGGTCACAGCCGCCGGGCCATTGTTCTCCAGCGTCAGGGTGAAGGTCTGCGGACCTGCCTCACTCTCACCCACAGCCAGCTCTGACGGCGAGATGTGCGTCGTCGCCAGGATGGCGTCGTCGATGTCGAGCATGCCCGCGCCCTGGCGATGGACGTTATCCAGGAAGCCCAGGCCGGGGTTGCCCCACCAGTTCTTCGGGTCGGCGCTGTTTTGCAGGATCTCGTCGACCACCTGGGCCGGGGTGCGCGGATGCGCCTCAAGCAGCAGCGCCACCGCGCCCGCCACGTGCGGCGAGGACATCGACGTGCCACTGATAGTGGCATAGCCGCCTGCCTCCAGCGGGTAGGTCGAGTAGATCAGGCCGCCGGGGGCGCCGATGTCGGGCTTCAGGGTTAGGTCAGGCGCGAGGCCGTAGGAGCTGAACGATGAGATCAGGCCGCCCGTCGGGTTGATAAACGAGCCGGTCATATCGGTCCAGGTCAGGGTCACCGGGCCGGCTGCCAGACGGTTGTTGATCAGCACACCTTCGGTATCCGAGATCGCCACCACGGGGATGGTGATCGGCGGCGAGCCTGCCACCGTCGGGCTGAAGCGGCCTGCCGAGTTATTATACAGCACCACCGCCGCTGCGCCGGCTTGCATTGCATTGTATGCCTTGGTATAGAAGGTGCAGGTACCGCGGCGGATCAGGACGGCGTAGCCCGTCAGGCTGCCCGGCGGCAGTGGGTTACATGCATCATTGGCTGTGGTAGGCGTGCCGGTGCGCGCCATGGGCAGACTGCCGGAGGTCGGCGCAGGCGGTGCTCCGCTAGCATTCGCGTAGCCGATCGGGGTGTCGTCGGGCGAGATGGTGAAGGTCGTCAGCGCCACGTGTGTGTTATCAAACGACGCCACACCGATCACCTTGCTGCCCAGCCCGGGGGCGCCCGCCGAGTACAGGCCGTTGGCGCCGTTGTTGCCGATCGAGGCCACCACAACCATGCCCTTGTTGACCAGGCGGTTGCTGGCCTGCGCGGTGGGATACTGCGGCCACTGGTAGGCCGAGCCGATGCTCATATTGAGCACGTCCATATCGTCGGCAAGAGCGCGCTCCATCGCGGCGAGCATGATATCCGCCGTCGTCGAGCCCTGGCAGCCGAACACACGGTACGCGCCGAAGGTCACGCCAGGCGCCACACCCGTCACGCTGCCGTTCGCGCCGATGATGCCCGCCACATGCGTGCCATGGCCGTTGCAGTCATCGGGATTCGGATCAGGCGCAGGCACCGGATTGTAGGCCAGTGAGGAGGGGTCGGCGTTGTAGGCATCGCCGACGAAGTCATACCCGTACAGCACACGCGAGTTGGGGAACGGACCGCCGTCCGGCGTCCCATCGCCGCCCAGGTCGGGGTGGTCGATGTCAATGCCGGTGTCCATCACCGCCACTTTGACGCCCGCCCCGGTGTACCCCAGCTCGCTCTGCGCGACATCCGCGCCGGTCATGGCCAGGGCGGTTATCAGTTCAGGGTCAAGCTCTAACGTTGTCTCCGGGATGGAGATCACCTCCACCGGGTAGATGTTGGCTACACCGGGGATGCGGGCCAGCTTGCCGAGCTGGCTGGGGCTGATCTGGATCGAGAAGCCGTTCCACAGCGTCTGAAATGCGAATCGCTCGGTGTAGTTCAGCCGGGCAGCTATGGCCGCGCTGCGGAACGCGTTCCGCTCGCGGGCCAGCGCGCTGGCGTTGCCACCATCGGCAGTGGGCGCGCCGCTGAGCTCTACAAACCACAGCGACGGCGTCTCATCCACCATCTCCCCGGTTTCGGCAGATGGTGCGGGGACAAGCGGCTCAATAGGTGTGGCGTCCTGCGCCCACGCTGTGCTGAAAAACAGCAGGCTTGCCACCACCACGAGCAGCGCAACCCCGATCGAACCAGGCACACGTTTCATGGTCTTGCCTCCTCTATCAGGTTGAACAAAGAACGGAGCACAGATCCTTGTAACTGGTCTCCTTGGCCGGGTGTATCTCCTGCCTCCGATGCGGGGGATTGGAGGCGGATAGGCCCAAATCCGGCCTGGTGTTACAGAACTGTAACATTTCGTATCACGATATCATAGTTCCTGATCTTTGTAAATAGGTATGTGACAGATATTGTCGAGTTCCACTGCCGCACGCACTGCGAGACACCCGGCAATGAGAGGAGTTGATATGCTCGCGATCAAAGAAACAGGGGCCAGACCCTCACGGCCTGACCCCCGCGTAGCATCCCGGCAGGATGGATTACAGCAGGTTGAAACGCTGGCCGATCGCCAGCACCACATCGGTGGCGACGTTCTGCACGGCGTTTGCGGCCCGGCGGGCCAGGCGGCGCGCCTGCCCCAGCAGGAAGAACTCGCGCGCCAGCACGGCCCCCTGCCCTTCCTGCGGCCCCCCGATATGCACCACTGCCGACGCCCAGGTGAGGCCCGCGCCGAAGCCAACCAGCGCCACCGTATCGCCGGGCTTGCAGCGCCCCTCCTCCAGGGCCTCCACCAGCGCCACCGGGATCGACGCTGCCGAGGTGTTCCCGTAGCGCTCGATGTTCATGTAGAACTTATCTTCCGGCACACGCATCAGGCGGGCTGCAGCCTCGACAATGCGGTAGTTGGCCTGATGCGGGATGAACAGGTCGATCTCATCCGGCGACAGGTTGGCCGAGTCCAGCGCGCGCCGTAGCGAGCGCCCCAGCACCCGCGCCGCGAACTTGAATACCTCGCGGCCGTTCATGCGGATGTACTGCTCGCGGTTGTCCAGCACCTCCTGGCTGAAAGGCTTGATCGCCCCGCCGCCCGGCACGATCAGATGCTCGTAGCCGCTGCCGTCCGACCCCAGCTCGAAGCCCAGCACGCCGGTTGGCGTGTCTGACGCCTGCACCACGACCGCGCCCGCCGCGTCGCCAAACAGCACGCAGGTGGTGCGATCGGTCCAGTCGATCGCCTTGCTGACCTCCTCAGCGCCGATCACAAGAATAGTGTCATACGCTCCGGTCTCGATGAACTGCTGGGCCGTCACCAGCGCATACATCCAGCCGGTGCAGCCCGCCACCAGTGTGAAGGCCCCGCACTCGCAGCCGAGCATATCCTGCACCTGGCTGGAGACCGGCGGCAGCAGGTAATCGGGCGAGGAGGTGGCCAGGATGATCAGGTCCACGTCGCGCGGCCTGATCCCCGCCACACGCATCGCCTCCTCCGCCGCCCTGGCCGAGATCACCGAGGTCGGCTCATCCGGCCCGGCGATGCGCCGCTCTTTGATGCCGGTGCGGGTGGTGATCCATTCATCGCTGGTGTCCACCATCTGCTCGAGCTCAGCATTGGTCAGCACGCGCCGCGGCACGTACTTACCCCATCCGGTGATGCGTCCGTAACGTCTGGTCATGATGTCCCCCTCTTTGCAGCATGCAGGCCAGCAGTGGCACATGCTGGCCTGTCAACATGATCGCTGACGATGTAAGGCTAAGCAGCCGAGATCGGAGTACCTGCCACAGGCACCGGGCGGCGGCGGCGGCTCAGGATCGCCACCACCGCCACAACAGACCCCAGCACAGAGGTCACCACAGCGGCAATCGCCAGGGGATGAACCCTGATCGAGCGCCTGACAGGGCCGGCCACCCGCACCTCAGGTTCATCGGCCAGATAGGCCGTATGGGCGCGCCACAGGTCGGCCTTCAGGCTGGCGAGATAAGCGGGCCGCGGCTCGACGGGGACCAGCGCCTCGCCAAGATGCTGGGCCAGGTCCATCAGATCGAGCAGCGCCGGCGCAGTCTCCGCCGCATGTGATACCAGCTCGGCGGCTGTCTCCGGGCTGCTGAGCACAGCATCGCCATGCCGGGCCAGCAGCTCGATGAGCCGCATCCTGTTCCCCAACAACCGAAACCTCAATGACATCACTACCTCATTTTTATCACTTACCCCGGCCCCGCCCGGCGTGCGCCGTGCGACCGCTCTCACGATTTGCTATCAGTAACACCCCTGCCGCGCGGAAGTTGCTGATCTGGTTTGGCCCAGACCGACTGAGGGGACGATCAGCCGTCGCGGCGACGCAGCCTAACCCGGCGCTGGCGGCCACGAGGCGGGCGCTGCAGCCGCTCGATCTCCTCGCGCAGGGTGATCAGCGTGCGGTGGTACAGAGACTTGATCGCACCTTCCGTGCGGCCCATGATCTGCCCGATCTCCGCATTCGAGAGGTGCTCCACAAACTTGAGGATCAGGAGCTGCTGGCGATCATCCGGCAGGTTGCGGATGGCCCTGATCAGCAGGTCCACCTCTTCGCGTTGCTCGGTGACATACTCCGGGGCCTCGCTGCTCAGCCCCTTCAGTATCAGGTCGTCCAGCGGCACCAGCGTACGCCGCCTGCGGTCGCGGTGCCAGTTTACCACCAGGTTGTGAGCGATGCGATACAGCCAGGCCGAGAACGGCAGCCCGCGATCGACATAATTGGGGATGTGTTTCATGGCGCGCTGAAATACACGGGCAGTCAGATCCTCAGCATCTTCGTGATTGCCCGTGCGGTAGTAGATGTAATTGTAAATGCGCCGGACATACCGCTCATACAGCGCGCCGAAGGCCTCGGTCTCCAGCTTGGCCCGCTCGATCAGCTCGCTGTCTTCCAGGTCTGCCAGTGGCTGCTGCCCGTTGTCAGACACGATCACCGCTTTCTCCGATACCGGCGCCCGGGCGCACGGCCCCCCATCATACCTCATCACACATCAGTTCTCAGGCGGATCGAGTATACCCAACCGCCCGCATGGGCGGCAATGTGCACTGCCCGCTGGTATGGACAATTCAGGCCTGATGTTCTATAATAGTAGATGAATTGTAGGGGGCGTAATGGTTTCGACAGGGAGGGGTGAGAACTCACGGCGAGCCGGGGAGCCTCAGGCCCCGTTAACAAGAGGCAAAACAAAAGTGCCAATCAGCAGACTCCTGCTATGGCAATGGCTGCCTAAGGCGGCCTGACCCAACCCCATCCCCATGAGGGATGGCGCTCCACCAGTCCACCCGGGGGGGATCCTGGGACGAGTGTCAAAGAACTCCCGGTGCGGTATCGGCCTCGCCGTTGGGCCGCTGCTCAAGACCAAAGACGGATGGCCCGTGCCTGAGCCTGCCGGTGGGCGCTGAACGGGCGAGATCAAAGAACCGGCTACGCTCGTAGATGTGGGGGATCTAACTCTTTGGACTCGGGTTCAATTCCCGACGCCTCCACCTGACAGTGGAAAATGCCCTGCCCCGAGGCGGGGCATTTTCGTCATCTCTGCCGGTTTCCCGTCGGCCCCGCCACGCAGCAAACTGGCCAATGATCGCATCCCGACCGATGAGGACTGAAATGCCCCCTGCTGAGAGACGCATCGCCCTGGCCAGCACGGCTCTGCTCGTAGCGCTGATCCTGCTCGCTCTCCTCATCCACCCCCCTGACCGGATCGATAACCCCGGCGGCCTGCGCCCCGACGAGCAGCAGGTGGTGCTCATCCCGCTGCCTCCACCGCTCGACGATCCGAGGGCCGAGGTCTCCGGCCTGGCCTGGTATGGCGACTGGCTGGTCTTACTGCCCCAGTACCCCAACTGGGATGCCCGTGAGACAGATGGCAGCCTGTACGCCATTCACCGCACTGATATCCTCGACTATCTCGACGGGCAGCGGTCCGCACCGCCGGAGGTGCGTCCGATCCCGCTGCATGCGCCAGGCCTGATCCGCATGATAAGAGGGTACCAGGGCTTCGAGGCGCTCGCGTTCCAGGGGGATCAGGTGTTCCTGCTCATCGAGGCGGGCACAGGAGCCAAGATGAGCGGTTACCTTGTTGGGGGCAACATCGCGCCCAACCTGAGCGGGATCACCCTGAACGTCGACGTGCTGCGCCGCATTGCGACCCCGGCCAGCATCCCCAACGTCGGGTATGAAAGCCTCGTGATCGCCAACAACCACCTGCTAACGTTTTATGAGGGTAATGGGGTCTGCCTGAGCCAGGCGCCGGCAGCCTTTGTTTTTGACACAGAGCTGACGCCGCTGGGCATGATCCCCTTTCCATCCATTGAGTGGCGCATCACCGACGCGACTGTGGTGGATTCGACGGGCCACTTCTGGGCGATCAATTTTGGCTTCCCCGGGAGCCTGGAGTATAACTGCGGGCGCGATCCGCTGGCCGAGCAGTACGGAGAGGGCAGCACGCACGCGGCAAGCGCCGTCGTCGAGCGGCTGGTGGAGATGGTGTATACCCCATCAGGGATTATGCTGTCAGAAACGGCCCCGATCCAGCTTGAACTGACCGCCGAGGCCCGTAACTGGGAAGGCATCGTGCGACTGGATGGACGCGGCTTTCTGCTCGCCACCGATCGCTATCCAGCCACGTTGCTGGGCTTCGTCGCATGGCCGCAGCACGAGGATGACTGAAACCCAAACCGCGGGGGGGGATGGTGAGGTGGGGTAGAAAAAGCACAAACAGCCTGCTGGCGATGGCCTACTTTCCCGCCGGGTCGCCCCAGGAGTATCA
>FWPV01006303.1_pt1 | contig 17434 bp, 11 predicted proteins | sample 2228371 | NCBI WGS metagenome assembly FWPV01 (sample SAMEA103939776, study PRJEB20133) | metagenome | reverse complement strand
CAGTCCCTTTTTTGTTTCCTCGATTTTAGTCCCCACATAGTCCCCACTTTTTGAGAGCTAAAAAGCCGGGCCACACACGAACCCGGTCAACACCCGAAAACGGTACTTCGGAACCCATACAATATGGTATTGACAATGCCAGATAACATGCGATGTTTTTCGAAACCTGCTCACTCGCTACTCCTTCATCTTGAATTGTGGGGACAATCCAAATGGAGGTGTAACAGCAGGTTTATTTCAGGCCAAGCCAAACAACTCTGACCCCGCCCACAGGACGGGGACTTTTAAATTCAATTAAAAAATTATCCTGGAAGCGATACAATATCGGCTCCCTTGGAACGATGCACGACTCCGCGGAGAGCGGCAAGATTTCCTGGACAAAGAAAGTCATGGAGGACCAACTGACGGTGATGTCGTGCCGTTCGTTGGGTTGCAACATTGTCAAAAGATTGCGGGAGCGAAGCAGCGCCTCCTCGCAGCCCGAGAAATCCCCCTGTAACCTTTGTGGCAAGGGGAATGGGACCTATGATCCCACCCTCACCTATCCCGCTGCGGCAATCATGGTGACGCTGGTCCACAAAATGGTGCGGCGCGGAACTTTCGATCCTTTGAGAACCATCTGCGGGAGCGGAGGACAAGAGGTTACCGTCAACTTGAAGGGCATTTAAGAACAATCAAGGAGAGAGGTCATGGACTTTCTGCTGAACGAAGAACAAAGAATGGTTCAAGAACAGGCAAAGCGTTTTGCCGAAAACGAAATCCGTCCCATCATGGAAGAGGATGAGAAGGAACACCGGTTCAGACCCGAGATCGTTAAAAAAATGGGGGACCTGGGGTTCTTCGGCTGTTGCCTGCCGGAAGAATACGGTGGCAATGGCATGGGCTATGTGGAATCGGTGCTCATGACCGAACAGCTGGCCAGGGTTTCGCCGTCCTGGCGGCTGCCCTTCAATCTGCAAAATATCGGTCCAGCCGTTACGGTCAACCGGTTCGGGACGGAAGAGCAGAAGAAGAAATACATCCCTGGATGGGTATCGGGTGAAAAGCTCGGGTTTTTCGCCATCTCGGAACCAGACGCGGGTTCCGATGTGGCCGGTATGAAGCTCTCTGCCAGGGACGCCGGCGATCATTGGCTGTTAAACGGCCAGAAAATGTGGATCAGCAATGCACCCGTGGGCGATTACGGTCTGCTCTACGCCTGCACGGACCGGGAGAAGAAACACAAAGGACTGAGCTGCTTTGTGGTGGACCTGAAGAACACGCCGGGAATCACCACCTCGGCCATCGAAACCAAACTGGGACTGTTCTCGTCTCCCACCGGTGAGATCATCTGTGAAGATGCTCGAATTCCCAAGGATTCGCTCCTGGGAAAACCGGGCGACGGTTTCAAAATCTGCATGTGGATGCTTGGCAACACCCGCATCAGCTGTGCCGCCGGAGCACTGGGAGTGGGTGGAGCATGCGTGGAACTGGCCATCAAGTATGCCAACGAACGGACTCAGTTCGGGCAGCCGGTCTCCAAATTCCAGCTGATCCAGGGACAAATCGCGGATATGGTAGCGGAGCATCAGGCGGCGCAACTCCTGGTCTACCATGCCGCTTTCTTGAAAGATCGTGGTCTTCCCAACCAGCTTCAGACTTCGGTGGCCAAGTACTTTGCCTCCGAATCGGCAGTGAAGGCGGCCAACGAGGCTATGAAGATCTTTGGTTCCTATGGGTTTTCCACCGAATATCCCATTGCCCGTTTCTACCGGGACGTGAAATCCTACCAGATGGTGGAGGGCACAAGCAACGTTCAAAAGCTCATCATTGGCGGCATTGCCTGCGGGCATTCCCCCAACCGATGAAGATTCAGGCGTGTGACAGGATGGTGAGCTCCATACGTCCACAATATCATTAAAGTCCTTTGCCGAGCCGATTTGAGTTGACATCTGTCCCACGGAGATTGGCTCATGCTTTTCAAGGATTGCATCTGTTTCAGACTCGGTACGCCCAGGCGGAAGCTCACCCGTGCTTATCAGGACAGCCCGGCCTCGATCGGACTCACCCACGGGCAGTTCTTGATGCGGTTCGCGCTGTTTGAAGAGAATGGAGCGGTTTCGTGCGGACAATCCCTATGGCTGCTGGTGGGGCACAAAAGGAAACGACTGCAATTGACCCTACACTCGATAAGGTATAGAAAGGGACTCTCCGGGTTATAGCTGATCCTGAAGCAGTGCACTCAACCTTTTGGGACCGCAGTGCACCGGTGATAAGGGGCTCTGTATGGCTGGCTTACTGAAGCGGTAATGTGAATTCTGAGATCCACCTCTGCAGCGCGGCTGGATCATGGTTAGAGCAGGGATCAATGGTAAGAATGGCCCATATAATTTTTGCGCTTGCTCTGGTCGGCGGACTCCTGGGAGCGTGCACTCCACAGCGTGCCTACAACTACGAAGAAATCGTTGCCGAGTACGGCCCGCAGCCTGCCGCTGCGGCTCTCGCCGCACAGCCGCAATGCAAACCCGATGTGGCCCTCCTGGAACAGCCCATCGGGATGGCCGATGCGGTTCGCATCGCACTGCACAACAATCCCGATGTCGCAATGGCTGCCGCGCGCATTCGCCAATCGGAAACCATGATCGATGAGGCGAATGCAGCTTTCTGGCCGTCTCTTGGCATCTACACCGAATTTTTGGCGGGCGATGCACCGTCTGCCTATCTGTTCAAAAAAATAGACGAGCGGCAGTTGCCGCCCAATGCCGATTTTAACGATCCCGGATTTTTTCGCAACTTCGAGAGCGGAATCGCCGCCAGGTATAATCTCTATCGCGGCGGAAGAGACCTGCTCAGGAGAAGGATTGCCGAGACCGGCATGGAAATCAGTGAATTGGACAAGAGTGCGGTGGAAAACGCCCTGGTGGCATCGGTCATCCAGGCTTACTACTCGACTTTGGCAGCGAAGGATTTCAAGGAGATCGCCGCCGATTCAATCGATACGGTAAGCGCCCAGCTCAAAGATGTCACCGTAAAATACCAGGCGGGCGGCGCCTTAAAATCCGAGGTGCTGTCACTGCAGGTGCGTCTGGCGCAGGCCGAAGCGGAGCTGGTTCAGGCGCAAAACCACTATGATCTTGCTTTGGCCTCGCTGGCTAATCTTCTGGGGGGCGATGTCGATACCCCGATCAGGCTCACGGGGGAAGAGTGGCAGCCGCCTCAACTCCCCGTGGACTATGAGAGCGGCATGGAGCGGGCTTTGGGCATGCGGCCGGAGCTGCTGAAGGTCCGGCAGCAATTGATCGCTGCCAAGATGTCCCTGGACGAGACGCGGGGTGAATACCTGCCCCAGGTCGATCTGCAGGCAAAGACTTATTTCGATGACGCGGATTTAGCCTACGATGCCGACAGGGTGAACTGGACCGTGGGCGTTATTCTCAATTGGGATTTGTTTAGCGGCTTCAGTACCGGCGCCAGGCTCAATCGAGCGAGAGCCGTGCTGGACGAAATGCTGGCCGCCGACCGCAAGGCGACCCAATCCATTCAACTGGATGTAAAAACCGCCTACCTGCGGAAATCCGAAGCCGAGGCCAGGCTGGCGGTAACCCGGGCCAGTGTGGCTCAAGCTGAAGAGGCTCTGCGGCTGGTTCAGCGAGAATACGAAGGAGGTTCCGCCACCATCGTTCGCTACATGGACGTCGAACTGGCGCGCAACAGAGCCAGAATCCTCGATACTTCCGCGCGTTATGACGCGAGAAAAGCGCAGGCCGATATGGGTCGGGCGTTGGGCTATTTCGGCAGCCGCGGGTTTGCGGCAGCAGGACGATGATGGCTGAGGGGGAAATGCCAATGCCTGTGCAGATTGAATTACGCAAAACCATGCCGCTCATTGCGGCGGTTATACTCCTCGTTGCATTGATGCTTTATATGGCGGGAGTGTTCCGCACGGGAGTCATTCAACCCGGCCGGGTGGAGGCCGAACGACAGGAACCGCCTCCCGGGCGGACGGTGCGCGCCACTGTGGCGATGATCCCGCAGTATTATGAGGCAGTGGGCACGGTCCGCTCGGAGATGCAAGCGGCCATTTCAGCCCGGGTGAGCGGCCGAATCATTGCGGTTGCGGTGCGCCCCGGCGACATGGTGGAAGAAGGGGCCGCTCTGGTGCAAATCGACGACCGGGACCTCACGGCGCGGCTCGACCAGGCCTCCCAGGCTCTGCATGCGGCCGAAGCCGATAAACGACGCTTCGAGCAGGCTTTGATTGCCGCTCGGGCGACCCATGCGGAAGCGCAGGCAAATTACCGCCGGATCAAGACCTATGCCGAGCAGGAGGCGGCCACCAGGCAGGATTTGGAGCGGGCGGAAGCGGGTTATCGGCAGGCCGCGGCTGGAGTGGAACAGGCCGGCAGTGCGGTTGCCGCCGCTGCGGCCGGGGTGGAGCGGGCAAGGAAGGTTTTGGAAGAGGCCCAAATCAACCTGGGCTATGCCAGGATTGTGGCCCCGCGCACCGGGCAGATCGCCCAGCGCCTGGTTGACCCCGGCGATTTGGCCACCCCGGGCAAGCCTTTGCTGATCCTGCAGTCGACCGATGTGCTCAGGCTGGAAGCGCATGTGCGCGAGGGTTTGATCGGCAAGCTGCTGCTCCAGTCAAAGTTGGCCGTATTCATAGACGCATTACAGGTCCGGCTGGAGGGTGTGGTGGAGGAAGTGGTCCCCTTGGGGGATGCGGCCAGTCGTACTTTCCTGGTGAAGGTGCGCCTGCCTGCTGCCGACGGCCTATATTCCGGCATGTTCGGCAGACTCTATGTTCCCATTGAGGAGCGCCGGGCCGTTCTGCTGCCGGCCGCAGCACTGCGCCGCATCGGGCAGCTCGATGTGGTGCGCGCGCAACTGGACGGTGTCTGGACGGATCTGTACGTCAAGGTCGGTCGGCGCATCGACGACTCGGTGGAGATCCTCTCGGGCCTTTCCGGAAACGAAACGGTCGCGCTGTGGATGCAAGCCGATGAATGATTGTCAGCCGCCTGCCAGACTGGGACTGATTGCCGGGATTGTCGAAAAGTTCCTCACTTCGCAGTTGTCTGTCATCCTGCTGGTGTTCGCCTTGTTTTTGGGTAGCGCCGCCATCATTGCCACGCCGCGCGAAGAAGATCCGCAGATCGTGGTCCCGCTCGCCGATGTGTTCGTTCAGTTTCCCGGCGCCAGCGCCGAAGAAGTGGAAAAGCTGGTGGCCACTCCCCTGGAAAGGCTGCTCTGGCAAATCGAAGGGGTGGAATACGTCTACTCCATGTCGCGGCGGGATATGGCTATCGTCACCGTGCGCTTTTTTGTCGGCCAGGACATGGTCCAATCGCTGGTGCGGCTGAATACCAAGATCAGTATGAATATCGATGCCGTGCCGCCCGGCGTGCGCGGTTGGGTGATCAAGCCGGTGGAGATCGATGATGTGCCGATTGTCAATCTGACCTTGTATTCGGACCGATATGACGATCACGAGCTGCACCGCATCGGTCAGGAGGTGTTGGCCAGGCTCGAAAGCATCGAAGATATCTCGAGAACCGGAATCGTCGGGGGGCGAACCAGAGAAATCAGGGTTGAGCTGGACCCGGAAAGGATGGCCGGCCTTCAGGTTTCGCCCCTTGAAGTGCAGCGCACTTTGCAGGGAGCCGATGTGTCCATCACGGCCGGGTCCTATGAACAGCTGGACAGACACATCACCGTCAGCTCGGATGCTTTCATCACCTCGGTGGAGGAGGTTGGAGCGCTGGTGGTTGGTGTTCATGACGGTCGCCCGGTGCAGGTGCGTGATGTGGCGCGCTTGATTGACGGGCCCGAAGAGGTGCGCAATTACTCGCGCATTGGATTTTCCCATCACGATTTGCGGGAGCGCAGCCAATCCTCCCCGGCCGCGGTTTTCCCCGCCGTCACTCTGGCATTGGCCAAAAAAAAGGGAACCAACGCCGTCGATGTGGCGCAGAATATACTGGATCGGCTGGAGGAGCTGCAGCGGACGGTCATCCCGGACGACGTGAGGGTTGAGGTGACCAGGAACTATGGTCGCACCGCCGATGCCAAAGTGGACGATCTGCTCTCTTCCCTGTTTTTTGCCATCATCACGGTGGTAGGGTTGATCGCCTTCACCATGGGTTGGCGGGAAGGTCTGGTGGTGGCCGTATCCGTGCCGGTCAGCTTCGCCCTTTCCCTGTTCGTGAACTACATGGTGGGCTACACCATCAACCGGGTGACTCTATTTGCACTGATTCTCTCCCTGGGACTGGTGGTCGACGACCCCGTCACCAACGTGGACAACATCCAGCGCCACATTCTGATGCGCAAGAAAAATCCGCATGATGCCACACTCTACGCAGTAAACGAGGTTTTGCCTCCGGTTATCATCTCCACCCTGGCCATCATCGTTTCCTTTGCTCCCATGTTTTTCATCACCGGCATGATGGGGCCGTATATGGCGCCCATGGCCATCAATGTGCCGCTGGCGGTGACCTTCTCCACCGTCGGGGCGCTCACCGTGGTCCCCTGGCTGGCGTATCACCTGCTGAAAAGATTCGGCAGTGAAGGGGAAGATCGGGATCGAGGGCGGGATGTCGTTCCCCAATGGGTGAAAAGCGGGTATCGGCGGATTCTTGAACCCTTCCTCGAGTCGCGCTTCCAACGGACTCTGCTGCTGACGGCAATAGTCGTGCTGCTGCTGGCTTCTGCCTCACTCGCCCTGCTGCGCCTGGTGCCGCTGAAAATGCTGCCGTTTGACAACAAGAGCGAATTCCAGATTGTCGTGGACATGCCGGAAGGAACCACACTGGAAGCCACCAATCGGGTAGTCACGGCCTTTGAAGCCTATCTTCGCCAGGTGCCCGAGGTAACCCACTTCGTATCCTATGTGGGGACCTCATCGCCCATCGATTTCAACGGTCTGGTACGCCATTACTATCTGCGGCAGGGACCCAACGTGGCCGATATCCGCATCAACCTGGCGGACAAGGAACGGCGCCGGCAGCAAAGCCACGAGATAGTGCTGCGCCTGCGCAACGATCTGGAGGAAATTGCGCGCAGGCAGCAGGCCACTATTCAAATCGTGGAGACGCCTCCCGGGCCGCCGGTACTGGCCACCATCGTGGCCGAGATCTACGGTGCGCCGGATAAGACCTATGCGGAGCTCATTGCGGCCGCTCAGCAGGTCAAACGCGTTATGGCCGAAGAGCCTGGTGTGACGGACATCGACGACACGGTGGAAACGCCAAGAAACAAGATCGACTTTCTCATCGACAAGCAAAAAGCCGCCGTGCACGGGGTCCATCCCGACCAGGTGGTTCAGACTCTACAGCTGGCATTGAGCGGTGTGTCGCCGAGCACCGTGCATCTGGCCGATGAGCGGCAGCCGCTGCTGGTCAGGCTGGTGCTGCCGCGGGAGGAGCGCTCCGGCATGGCCGAGCTTTCCCGGATTGTGGTGAAAACCCGGAGCGGTCACCTGATCTCCCTGGGAGAAATCGGCAACTTTGTGCAAATTTCCGAAGATCAGACGATATATCACAAGAATCTGGAAAGAGTGGTGTATGTCTATGGGGAAATGGCGGGACGGGCCCCGGCTGAGGCGATTCTCGACATGCAGGCACAGATTGCCGGGGAACCGCTGCCGGATGGCCTTCGCGCCCACTGGTCGGGAGAAGGGGAATGGCAGATCACGCTGCAGGTTTTCCGGGACCTGGGCATTGCCTTCGGCGTCGCCCTGCTCGGCATTTATCTGCTCCTCATCATCCAGACCGGGTCGTACCTGATACCCCTGGTGATCATGTCGGCCATTCCCCTGACCCTGATCGGCATCATGCCCGGATTCTGGCTGTTGAATCTAGTGGTGGGGGGCAAAATCGGCGGCTACCAGAGCCTGGTGTTCTTTACCGCCACCAGCATGATCGGAATGATAGCGCTGGGGGGAATTGTGGTGCGCAATTCGGTGGTATTGATTGAATTCATCGACGATGCGGTAGCCCAGGGACTGCCCTTCAAAGAGGCCATCCTGGAAAGCGGTGCGGTGCGGCTGCGCCCGATTCTGCTCACTGCGGCAACGACGGCGCTTGGCGCCTGGCCCATCACCCTCGACCCGATCTTTTCGGGGCTTGCCTGGGCGCTGATTTTCGGGCTCTTTGCCTCCACCCTGTTCACCCTGGTTGTTGTTCCCACCGTCTACTACATGATCTACGGCAGAAAGTACGCCTAACCGTTCACCACATTGTTGGTTAAGGAAAGGTCATCTTTGTGGGCCGTTTCTCTTTGGCCCATCATCTGCTCGCGCCGGATGAAATAGCGCAGTGCCGCGTAGATCAGCAGATTCACGGCAAAACCGCTGAGCGCCCCGAACTGTGCGAGTGATAAAAAAGGAAAACTTGAGTGACAAAAAGATGCACCAGGATGGATCGCTCGAACATACGGCAGCCGGCCAAACGCGACTTCCTCAACTGCCATATGCCGGCCCAGATGAATACGTTGCCGATCAGGGTCGATGCCGACCCGGCAACAGGTATCGTCAGCGACTTGACCGGGTCCCAAATAGGAATCCAAGCACCGTAAACATGGCCGCTGCTCCAAACACAACAAATCCGCCGACTAACAGGCGCCCAAACCAGGGATGAGATATGATTTGAACACAGCGCCTGTTCAGCCGGCGGCGAAGCTCGAACTACATCTGAAATCTGCCGCCGATGGCCGCACTTTCCCGGTCGTTGATGGTTTCCGTCATGATCTCATTGATATTTATTTCATCCTCCCGCAAGGGTCGTGAGCGTTGTAATGCGCGCATGGTCAAAGACAGGGTCATGAAAATCAGGTAGATCGGGGCGACGGTGGGTTGAAAAAATAGTCATTTCACCAGCGCATCGCGTCGGGGCGACTGCGGTCTTCACAGACCAGAAAATCCGGTCGCAAACATCCTTGACGCCCAGTCCCAAAGGCCCCGGCCCAAAAATCCCTGAATGGTTTCATCCTGCCTTCGGCCCTCTCCAGGGCGACCGCCGCCGCATTTTTTTCCAGGATGCCGACAGGCTCATAGGTCCATCCCCGCTTCAGCCTCTTCTCCTCGCGAGACAGGCAGGCCAGCGCGTAGCGGCCAAACAGAGGCGCAATCAGTCGCGTTTTCCAGCCGAATGTGTCGTAGATCTCTTCCAGCAGCTGACCCAGTTTTTTCTGCATCCGCTCGTTGCCGCGATACCATTTCTTCATGGCCCAGACCGCCCCTGCATAGGCTGACCGCAGGGGGGCCGCGTCCCATTCGTAGCGTTTCCGGATGCGGCCCTCGGGATGGCGACCATGCGCCCGCCACCCGGCCAGCATGGTCCGGATGAGGCGGTAGAGGCTCGGCCCGTTGCACGCGAAATCCCGGCGGAAGGCTTCGAGCAGAAACTGCTCCTCCATTCCATCACGAATATGCGGATGGCGGTAATTGAAGCGGTACTGCCCATGACTGTCTGCCGGAGGCATGGCGGATTCGGGCAGCAGGGTCCCTGCCTGCCGGTGTTGCTGGTGGAGCGGAGTGCCCGGGTTGGGGGTATAGAGCATGAATTGGTGAAATACGGTATCATGGCTTACGGCATAATCGATGGCGGCACCGATGTTGTCCGGTGTGTGTTCTTCCAGTCCAATGATGGTTGAACCGAGGACGCGGATCCCATTGGACTGCAGGGTCTCCACCAGGTCATGAGTGTTTATCCCGTTGAGCTTGCGGTAGCGGCTGTTTTCCCCCTCGAGTCCCATCCACACCCAGCCGATACCCAGCCCAAGGAGCTGCTCGATCGTATACGAGGCGATGACCCGGGCGGAGCTGAACACGTAAAGTGCCCAACTCTTTTCCGCCGCCTGCATCAATTCGAGCAGGCGCAGGGCACGCTGCCGGTGGAGCAGAAAATTCTCGTCCAGGACGAAAAAGGAATTCACGCCGAGCTTTTCTTCGATTTGACACATGACCGAGAAGAGCTGGTCGCCTGTTTCGAAAAAATTGACGAAGTTTCCCTTGCCTCCAAAAAGGGCCGACGTGGAGCAGAAGTTGCAACCCACCGGGCACCCGACAGAAGGAATGAGGATGGCGGCGGTATGACCTTTCCTCTTTGGCAGATTGATGCCCATAATGCGCGCCCCAAACCCCGAGAGAACGGCTGGATGGCGGACCGGCTGCGTTTCGTCCTGGCCGAGGAATTTGCGCAACCAGGCGATGCCGTCCCCACGGACAATATGGTCGGCGTCGATGATCTGGTGCAGGTCTTCGCGCGCAGCGACGTGGCCCCCAACAACAATTGTCGCCTCCGGCCGCTCCCGGCGGATAATGGCACACATTGTCCCGACTTTTTCCACATTAGGTCCGATGGCGCCAATTCCAACGATGTCGTAAGGGGACTGGCGGATCTCGCGCGTGAAGAAATCGAGCGTGGGAAAGTCGAGGACCGTGCACGGGGCTTCGACATTTGCCTGCAGCATGAGCAGGCCGAAGGAACGGTGGAACATGCGCAGGGAAAATCCAGCCTGCAAACGTGTGACCTGGTTATGATACAGTTCCATGGGGTTAAGGCGCCGGCTTCCGAACTGGTCGTCGTGGGCAAACGGCCCAAAGACGCTGCTCAGGAGGATCCTGGCGTCTGTTCCCTTGGGATGACGGGCGATTGCGGTGCTATCCATACAATAGGCTCCTTTCGAGTGGGTTGATGCATGGGACGGGTCTTTGGTAACACCTAAACCGACGGGAAAGAAAGAAGGATTACAAGCTTTTACAATAGTTTTACAATGTTGGAGACAAACCCGTCAGGGGATAACGGCAATTGACATTGACAAAGCGAATTCCACCGGTGTAGCAATCATGAGCATGACACGCAGCGCAAGATGGTTCATCCACCCGATCCTGGTTTTTATTCTCTCCGTCGTAGCCCTGGCTGCATCGCTGGTACTCTACATCTACTGGTACCTGAAAGTCAGCGCGGGGCTGCAGCGCATCGTCATGACCTACCAACTTGACCAGGAGCGGTTATTCGAGTTCAAGACCTGGGTGGTCATTCTGGTCCTTTCCATCCTGGTCGGGCTCATCGTCGTGGGGGTATTCATCATCTTTGCCTACTACCAGAAAACGTGGCGTCTTTATCGTCTGCAGCGCAACTTTATCGACAGCTTCACGCACGAACTGAAGACGCCCGTGGCTTCTCTGCGGCTCTACCTGGAAACCTTCAAACATCACGAACTGCCGCGTGATGATCAGATCCGGTACATCGATTTCATGCTCAACGACGTAGATCGTCTGCTCGACAACATCAACCGCATTCTCCAACTGGCCAGGATCGAGAGTGGGAGCTATCCCAGAGAATTCGTGCAAACCGATCTGGCGGCATTGATCGAGCGCTTCCGAGACAACAGTGCAGCCCTGTTCCCCAATGGCGTCGTCACCATCGACAATCCGGCACCGCGTCCATTCCCGTTCAACCTTAACGTGGAACTCTTCGACACCCTCCTCATGAATCTTTTCTCCAACGCCATGCGCTACAATGATTCGCCGCAGCCCCGCCTCAATATCCGCTTTGAGCCGCACCCCGAAGGGCTCGATATCCGCTTCGAGGACAATGGCATCGGGATCGAGCACAAGGAACTGGGCAAGATTTTCAAGAAGTATTACCGGGCGGGAAAATCCGACGACATGACGACGCGGGGAAGCGGCATCGGGCTCTACCTCGTCAAGCAGATCGCCCGGCTGCACAAGATTCGGATTTACGCGGAGAGCAACGGTCCGTCGAATGGATCTGTCTTCATCTTGCGTCTGCGTCCGCCCAAGGGAGTCGACTGGACCCGGCGGGTGGCCGCATGAAGAAGCCGGTGAACAAGCGCGTACTCGTGGTCGAGGATGACCGGCACATTGCCGAAGGATTGCGGCTCAACCTGGCACTCAAGGGCTATGAAGCGAAAATTGCTGCTAATGGCATCACCGCCCTTCAGCTTTGGAAGGAATGGAAACCGGATCTGATCGTCCTCGACATCATGCTGCCCCAAATCGATGGACTGAAGGTTCTGCGCAACATCCGACTGGAAGGTGAGATGCCGCCCATCCTCATTCTTTCTGCCCGGGGAGACCCGGAGCAGCGAGTTGAAGGGCTTGCCCTCGGCGCCGATGACTACCTGCCAAAGCCCTTCAACCTGGATGAATTTCTGCTGCGCGTGGAAAGGCTCCTGGCACGGGCGACAAGAGACGTGGGCGGGGAGCGTGCAGCGCCCGAGGGCACCTACGCCTTCGGCGGCAATCGGATCGATTTCGAGCGCTTCCGGGCGACCTGCCGCGAGGGGGAGATCAACCTGACCGAGCAGGAAGTGAAACTCCTCAAGCTGTTTGTCGCCCATCGGGGTAAGCCTCTAACACGGCGTGAAATCCTTGAGGTGGGTTGGGGATACACGGGAAATACACCCACCCGGACAGTGGATAACTTTGTGATGCGGTTTCGCAAGTACTTCGAGGAGAATCCCCGGGAACCGGTTTTTTTCAAGAGCCTGCGCTCCGTAGGCTACATTTTTGATCACGAAGACTAAGCCGCCGGTATTGCATTAAAGGTTTTCAGGCAATCTGCCGATCATCAAACCATGGCTTGCAAGATAATGTTTTGGTGTAGCCAAAATCATTTTCGTGAACAGTATAGTTGGACAACTCCATCCCGACTACCTGAAGAAACCCATCTAAGCAAGGTTTTAACCCCGCCAGGTCTCTGATTTTGAAAAGCACTATAACCCTCCTCTCAATAGCCACTAGCCAATACCTAAAAAATGGCTTCGAGTACGGCCTTAGGGAAGGCCTGGCTAGTCTGTGGATCGGGTGTTGACAACTTGTGACAGCCAGCGGAAAATGATCATCGGGATCGCCCTATCAGCTCATATGCTGTGGCGCATTTTACAGAACCGTGCAAACCGCTGAACAGCTCATTTGCCGTCTGATTTGAGAGCCTTCTCAAGCGGGTTAAGCATGTCGACCGATGATGTACTTGTTATGGGAAGGATGGTCCCCGGCTGCTCAAGGGACTGTCACAATGGAGAATTCCTATGTCTACAGGCGCTGCAGGCGCACCAACACATCGACTGCTGTGGCTGCAGGTGATGTGTTTGACGGTTTTGCTGATTGCGCTGGCGGTTTTGTCCCTGGAGGCAACCGAGCAAGCCGGAGAAATCCGGCTGAGCACGCAAGAAAAACGGTGGATTGCCGAACATGGTCCGGTGCGAGTGGGATTTCCTGGAGACTTTGCGCCGCTCTTTTTCACTGAAGGCGACGTCATCAAAGGTATCAATCCGGATCATCTTCGGCTGATAGGCGAACGTGCCGGAGTGACATTTGAGTTTGTCCGCATCCCCGCCCATCACCTGGATGACCATGTGCTGGAAGGCAAAATTGATATGTCCGTGGCCTTTGCGATTCCCGAACGGGAAGGCCATGTTCTGACCACCCTGCCGCTCATGGACATTGACGTTTTTGTGGTGGGCCGCAGCGATATGCCGCCGATCTACGGTCTTTCCGCCTTGCACAAAAAAAGAATGGCGGTGGTCAAGGGCATTCGAATATACACTCACCTATTGAAGGATTTTCCGGACATCGAAATCTATCCGACGGACACGCTCGAGGAAGCACTGGCTGCGGTGACGTCCGGGCAAGCCGATGCCACCATGGGCGCCATGGTCATGATGGGGCATCTGCTGCAGGACTATCCGACCCTGAAAATCCTTGGTTCCGCCGGTGTGTCTCGCCAATCTTATTTGTACATGGTGCGCAAAGATTTGCCCGAACTCGTCGGCATCATCAATAAAGCCATTGCGGGAACGCCCAACGAAGAAGTCGATGCCATCATCCACAAGTGGTTTAAGGTACCGATTGAGACCAGAACGGACTGGTCGACCATCTTTCGCTGGGTTGCCGGCGTCAGCGCAGTTTTTGTCCTTATCCTCGCCCTGTCCCTTTACTGGAATAGGAAACTCCTGCGGGAGATCAGCGAGCGCAGAAGCATGGAAGAGGCCCTGAGAGAAAACGAAGAGCGTTTTCGTGTGACCTTTGACAAGGCTCCTGTGGGTGCAGCCATAGCGAGTGCAGATTTTCGACTGCAGAAGGTCAATGAGGAATTTTGCCGTTTTACCGGCTATTCGGCTGAGGAACTGGAGCAGTTGACCTGGGCCGACATCACCCATCCCGACGATATAACAGCGGATATGGAACAGGCAAAGCGCCTGGTGGCCGGAGAGATCGATCACTATACCATCGAGAAACGCTATCTGCGAAAAGACGGTCAAATCGTGTGGGGCAGCCTTTCCGTGCGTGCCGTCGAAAACCCTGATGGAACTTCATCCTATTACATTCCAATAGTGATCGACATCACCGGGCACAAACAGTCCAAGCTGCAGCTGGAAGAGAGTGAACTGCGCTTCAGGGAACTGTTTGACAACATGCGCTCCGGCGTTGCCATATACGATAGCCCGGACAACGGTCAAAGCTTTGTTTTCAAGGATCTGAACAGGGCCGGACTGGAGTACGGCCAAAAGAAAAAAGAGCAGGTTATCGGCAAAGACGTGCGCGAGATTTTTCCTGGTGTTGAGGCCCTGGGGCTATTGGAGGTATTCCGGCGGGTATGGAAAACGGGAAAGCCGGAACATCATCCGGCCGGCATCTATAAGGACGACCAGCTGGAGCTCTGGGTCGAAAACTACGTTTGCAAGCTGCCTTGTGAGGAACTGGTCGCGATTTATGAGGATAGCACCGCCCGGAAGAGGGCCGAAGAGGCACAGCAAAAGTTGGAAAGACAGTTGCTCCAGGCACACAAAATGGAAGCCATAGGTACGCTGGCGGGAGGAATAGCCCACGAATTCAACAACATACTGGGCATCATTTTGGGCAATGCTGAACTGGCCGCTGCGGATATTCCCGACTGGAACCCTGTCAGCATGAATATGGCCGAAATCAAATCCGCCAGCTTTCGCGCCAGGGATATTGTCCGGCAACTGCTGGCTTTCAGTCGCAAAGCGGAAGAAAATCGACGCTCCGTCGACTTGGCTTCGCTGCTGCAGGAAGCCGTCAGATTTTTGCGATCCTCCATCCCGACCAATATCGAAATCCGGCAGAATATATCTGAACAATGCCATGCGGTTGCGGCTGATCCGACACAAATCCATCAGGTTTTATTGAATCTCGGCACCAACGCACTCCACGCCATGGAAGAACATGGGGGAATCCTGCACTTCGCTCTTCAAAACTTTACCCTGCACGGAGACAACCGGGATTTCGCTGCAAGACTGCAGCCCGGCGAATACGTGATGCTCAAGGTGAGCGATAGCGGGCATGGCATCCCGGCCGACGTTGTGAACCGCATTTTTGAGCCCTATTTCACCACCAAGGAAATGGGCAAAGGAACGGGAATGGGTCTTGCCGTGGTGCATGGAATTGTTGAAAGCCACGGCGGCAGCATCCAGGTGGAGAGTCGTGCAGGCGCGGGCACAACCTTTACGATTTACCTTCCCGCGGCGCCAAAGGAATATGAATCGTTTGAAGAGACAACGCAGCAGGTCCCCACCGGATGCGAACGAATCCTTTTCGTGGACGATGAAGAATCGATAGCCGCCATAGGAAAATCGATACTGGAAAGACTCGGCTATGCCGTGCACATCGAGACCGATGCCAAAAAAGCATTGGAAGTTTTCGCCGCCGAGCCCGGGAAATTCGATTTGATCATAACGGACATGGCCATGCCCGGGTTGACGGGCGACCAGCTGATAAGCAAGGTGCTGCAGATTCGCCCCGCAATGAAAACCATCCTGTGTACCGGCTACAGCGAGAAAATCAATGAGGAAGCCGCTCATGCACTGGGAGCCCTTGAATATGCTCTGAAGCCACTCGATACGCAACAATTGGCAACGGTGGTGCGCAAGGCGCTGGAGGGCAATGGCTGAGCCCATTCTGCATATGCGCGATGCCCCCGGCACTCTTCCTTTCAGGCATGAGCCGCTCGCGTTTACCCCCGCATGATATTTTCGCGTTGATGACTGCTATACCGGTTAAGCATTAGATGTTTCATTGTTTGCAGGCCTTGTTGATGGGTTGCGCTTTGCTGCACCCATCCTACGGGATTGCTGCACTTGCCCGTAACCACTTTGATGTAGGATGGGTAGAGTCGCGCCCAAGCGTGACGAAACCCATCAGGATGTGATGAGGGACGCCCATGAAATTATGCTTTGCGTCTGGCGGGGCGGTATGTTCGAAGTGGCTTAGGGAACGGGGTCAAAAACGCAATCTAGCCGCCACTGAATCCTCGCGAGCAATAAAAAAAAGGACCCGACCGATTTGGCCAAGCCCCTTATTTTCTTTAAGTTTTTCTGGTAGCGGGGAGAGGATTTGAACCTCTGACCTTCGGGTTATGAGCCCGACGAGCTACCTGACTTCTCCACCCCGCGACAAGATGCCTAAAGGTACCTCAAACGCGGCTTCCCGTCAAGACGCTTTAAAATTTTTCTTGAGAAAGTTTCGATCTTTGTGTTGGCAGGGTGCCGGGTACCGGAATTTCATCGCGACACTACCGTTTCTAGGAAAATGATTTTGCCTTCCAGGCGGGCTGGGTTCAGGTACAAAACCCGGCAATCCGGCAGACGCTCTTGAATCAGAGGGAGCCTTTCGATGAGGGAACGCCTCGGCGTCTGCGGTCAAAGGCCGTCGCTTCGTCCAGGGCTCTGCCCAGGGCCTTGAAGATCGCTTCCAGGATGTGGTGCGTGTTGGCTCCGCACGGCACTTCAATGTGCAGGGTGATGCCGCCGTGCTGGCAGAAGGCACGCAAGAACTCCGGGACCAGCTGCGTTTCGAACTGCCCCACCCGCGAAGACATGGGAGGAGTGTGATAGACCAGAAAGGGTCGATTGGAGAGGTCGAGGGTTACCGCCGCGCGCGCTTCATCCATGGGCACTACGGCGTGTCCGTAGCGACGTATCCCCTGTCTTTCGCCGAGCGCCCGGGAAAGCGCCTGCCCGAGACAAATGCCGAGGTCTTCGACCGTATGATGGGCGTCCACTTCCAGATCGCCCTGTGCTTCCACATCCAGGTCAAACAAGCCGTGGGCCGCAAACAGCGTCAGCATATGATCGAGAAAAGGGACTCCGGTTGTGAGTCGGACCGATCCCTGTCCATCCAAATCCAGGGTCAACCGAATTTGAGTTTCCCTGGTCTCCCTGGTCACCCGCCCGCGTCTTGAATCCGCCATGAGAATGATATCCACTCCTGTTTAATGGGTTTGTGCCCGCCATAAAGTCCAGACGATCCAGGGGTTCTGCGAGGTCTCCGCCGCACCCCCTGCGGGGGAGAGGAAGCGCGCCCCGAGTACCCTGGGGCCATGTTTGGGTCAATGTCAGCCCGCAAGGGGGAAAGGCACTGAACGTTGTCGGTCAACCTCCCAGACCCCGTCGCAGGGTCACCACA
>FWPV01007189.1_pt1 | contig 17438 bp, 18 predicted proteins | sample 2228371 | NCBI WGS metagenome assembly FWPV01 (sample SAMEA103939776, study PRJEB20133) | metagenome | reverse complement strand
AGATAAGAATATTAATACAAACGACATAAATAAAGTGACAAATAGGTTTCGATATGTTAGTATGGTTTCATGAGAAACCCCACTTTAACTTTAACACATGGCGAAGCCCAAAAAGATCAACTTCTATCTTTTGCCCGGACCATTCCTGGGGCCTGGATAGGAATAAAGATTGCTGCCCTGTTGTTGGTAATCGAGGGGCAGAGGCCCGGATGGATAAGCGAGGTCTTGGGTTTAACACGGATGAGCTTGAGCCGCTGGATTCATGCCGTGAACCAGCATGGGTTGGCCGCGCTTCAGCCACAAACTCGGTCAGGGCGGCCGAGTCGGTTAACCTCCAAGGTGCAGAAGACACTTGCCTCTCACTTAGAGAAGCCTCCGGCAGAGTTTGGTTTAAACCGTGCGCATTGGGATGGCCCCACCGTGGTGGTGCATCTAAAAAGGCGGTTTGGCCTAAATCTAACGGTGAGGCAGGCTCAGCGCTGGATGCATCAGTTGGGGTACCGGTTGAAGCGAGCCAGCTATGCCTATCTGCAAGCTCATGCAGAAGAGACCAAGCGATTTCAGAGGGCTTTAAAAAAAACTGAAGGCCTTGGGTCCTAAGGAAACAGTGGTCTTTCAGGACGAGACAGGTTTTACCCTGCATCCGCGTTTGGGTCGCGGTTGGGCTCGGATTGGTCAGCGGTTGAGGGTTGCCACGACCAGCCAGCATCGGGTACGTTTGAACCTTTCGGGATGGGTGGCTCCTTTGTTGGGTCGGCATGGGATGGTTCAAACCGAACGTGGGGATCGTCAAGGATTTGTTAAAGTTCTGAGACATCTTTATAGGCGTTTGCAAGGCTACACTATCTGGCTGTATGTGGATCAGGCTCGTTGGCATAAAGGGGACTCGGTTGATCACTTTCTTATATCGCATCCACGTCTTCATTTGGAGTATTTGCCGGCCTATCAACCGGGGTTAAACATGCAAGAACGGATCTGGCGTCAAGTCCGCTACGAGGCGACCACCAATCGGTGGTTTGAGGATTTAGATTTGATTTGGTACAGCATTCGGAAAACCATGCGGTCATGGTCGCCTGCCAAGATTCGTAGATTATGTAACCTAAATTAAGTCGTTTGTATTAGTAAACAGGGGCTGGATGGTTTCGTTCAAAAATAAGGGGGGCTGGGAAAGACTCCCTCAAATCCAATTGAATGAATTGATGCAACTGCTCTAGGATCAAGCAATGAAAAAGCAGTTATCTTTTTTGAGCCAGACTCTAAGGTAATATCTTTCGGCCGGTTCTTTTTCTATATTATTCCATGAGTATCTTAAAGAAAATTTAATCTTCCGGTTTGGATTAGAATGGTCATGGTGAGAGACACATGATCTTCAAATCGTTTTCCCTAAAAGCTTTCTAATTGAGCTGCCAACTCTGCGATGGTTTTTCCTACCAGTTGGGTGGATGCATCACCACCGAGGTCTCGTGTTTTTATATTTTTGTCCGCTACAGTGACATCCACTGCCTTTTCTACCAATTTCGCTGCTTCAGGATAGCCCAGATATTGAATCATCAAGGCGCCAGAGAGAATCTGACCGATGGGATTTGCAATACCCTTTCCAGCAATATCGGGCGCAGATCCATGAACGGGTTCAAATGTAGAAGGAAAATGACGCTCTGGATTAAGGTTGGCAGAGGGAGCAATGCCCAAGCTGCCTGCAAGAGCTGGACCCAGGTCTGAAAGGATATCTCCAAATAAATTGCTTCCCACCACCACATCAAACTCTTCCGGATGGAGTACCAACATGGCCGAAAGGGCATCCACATGGTATTGGTCAGCTTTCACATCTCTATACTGGGCTGCGATGTTCTTAAAAATTTTATCCCAGTAAGGCATTGTGAAAACAATGCCATTCGATTTTGTCACGGAGGTTACCCTTTTCTTTTGTCGAGTTCGAGCCAGATCGAACGCAAATGTTATGATCCTTTCAACGCCTTTGCGAGTAAAAACGGACTCCTGAACCACGAATTCTTGGTCCGTCCCCTCATACATGATGCCCCCAATATTTGAATATTCTCCTTCATTATTCTCGCGTACCACACAAAAATCGATCTGATCTCCCTCGATGTGACGAAGTGGACTTTGAATGCCTCTCATCTTTTTGATGGGTCTGAGGTTCACATATTGTTGGAAACCTCTTCTTATGGGAATCAACAATCCCCACAAGGAGATATGGTCTGGGACATCGGGATGCCCCACGGCACCGAGAAAAATGGCTTCAAACTTCTTTAGTTTTTCAAGACCATCTGGAGGCATCATCTTCCCTGTTGATTTAAAATAATCGCAACCCCATGGGAAGCATGTCCATTCAAGCTCAAAACCAAACCTCTTACCTACAACTTCTATCACTCGCATCCCTTCAGGAACTACCTCTTTCCCAATTCCGTCTCCCATGATAACGGCGATCTTATGTTTCCTTTTGGTCGGCATTTCTCATCTCCTTCTTATCCTTGACTTAGGCCACACTTTTCCAATCATTTCTCGCTAAAGGTTTCAAAATTCTCTTGACACCTCTATCGAAGATTTTCTCTGCTGCCTCAACAGAACCAATCTCCAAAAGTTATTTCAAGACTTTGTCCAACCAGGCGAAAACCATGCTTTTCATTCCAGGTCAAGTAATATCTTTGGGTTGCGTTTTATCATGCAGCGAATTTCATTTTTATCCATTCCCAGCTGAAGCACCTCATTAATAAAGCGCCTAAACCCCTCCACTGGAGTCGGATTTCCTTGTTGTCCGAGATCAGTCGATAAGATACATCGCTCAACACCAACCTCCCTGATCTCTCGAACGATGTTGTTGATAGGGACTCCCTTTATACAAGAGAGGTAAGAATGTTCAATGAAGGCTCCCAGCCCAACTGCCCTCTTCTGCTGGGCGATCGTCATTCGAATCATAGGATTGGACACATGAGTCACCACGATTTTGGTGAGACCTACGTATTGAGCCCGCTCCACCAGTGCTAATGATTCTTCAGGAGACAGATGACCTGTTCCAAGGATGGCATTTGACTTTTTTATCATTTCTAAAATGTCATCGAGTTCTGGAACCAGTGCCCCATTACCGCTGAGAATTCGTATCCCCTGTTGTTTTTCTGAAGAAGTCAAAAGGTCAAGTGGATTATGAGCATTCTTGCTCTGTCGGATATGGTGGTCTGCACTGAAAGTGGGCATAAAAACTTGCTTTGCCTTCAATGCCAAAGCAGCCAAAACGGCAGAGGGATTCAATCCTCCAACGGCATGATTCAAAACTACGGCTCCAAAAACCCTTATACCCGGGCAGGCTTTTTCAACAAAATAGGCCCGATCAGATGTGACGGTCAGATGGTCCTTCAATAAAAACCCTTTCATGCCCGCTTGACGGCATTCTAAAGCCATTTCGATGGCATCAAGAGCCCGAGGGACAACATCAGGCGAGACATGAACATGCAGGTCAATGGCTCCCTCTATCAATTCCTCAATCTTTTCTGCTGACTGTAACCTGTTCATTCTATCTTCGAAGCCTTTGATATAAGTGATTTGGCCACTTTCACGGCTTCCCCTGCATCCTCTGCATACCCATCCGATCCAATATGGCGTGCAAACGCCTCATTTAAAGGGGCACCCCCAACCATGACTTTGACCCTGTTTCGAAGCCCTTCCCTTTCCAGTTGTTCTATGACCTTTCTCATCTCTTGCATAGTCGTTGTTAATAATGCTGAAAGCCCGAGAATATCTGGCTTGTATTCCCTGACAGATTTGATAAAGTCCTCAGTTGGAACATTAATGCCAAGATCCTTCACCTCAAACCCCACGCTTCTTAAAATAGTGATGACGATGTTTTTCCCAATGTCATGCAGATCCCCTCTTACCGTCCCTATCAGAATTTTTCCAGCCCCTCTATTTTTGTCTTTCGAGAAATAAGGTTCCAGTGTAAAGATGGCTTCGTTCATAGTCTTGGCTGAAAGCAAAACTTCAGGGATGAAGATATTTCCGGCTTTGAATCTTTCACTAATGAACTCCATAGCTTGAAGCATCCCTTTCTCTAAGATATCTTCGGCTGAGATTTTTCTCTTTAATAGGGCAAGCACCTGCTGCTTGATGCCTATGTGATCGCCATGCAGAATGCACTGCTGAATTTCTTTAAACTCCTCTTCGGGCATTGCAATCGAAGTCTCAGGCGAAGGGGCCTGCTCTTGATTTGGGACAAAAAACCTTGATTCTGACTTGAGAGGTAAGCGTGCCTCTCGTTCTATGCGTTCTCCTAATCTGATGAGCCTGCTAAAAACGGCATTGGGTGGCACGGAATCCGCTATCCCGAAAACCATGTGTCGGCCTGGGGCAACCGCTTTGAAAAGATGATTAAGAAAGGCTTCAAAATCTGCTTCGGAAGTGCTTTCCTCGAGCAGCAAAATGGATGGAATTCCTCCAAAGAGGGTCAAACGGTCATTCCAGCGGGCATAGTATTCTTCGATCGGGACCTTGGTCATGGGATGGGGACATATTGCCTCGGCCATATGCATCCCTGAGTCTCTAATGAGATCCATTAAATTCCTATTTTCGCCGTCACAGTGACAGGATACGTAGATTCCTTTTGCTCCCAAAATCTCAGAAGCCTTGCGAATCCAGGGCATAATATCCTCTGCAAAATAGGTGGGAAAAGTGATCATTTCGTCGAAATTCCCCCCCCAGTAAACCACCTGTGCGGGAGACTGTGCAATGATCTCAATGATCTGGTTAAAAAAAGGGGTAAGGCTTTCTGCTAACTTCTTAAGTTCCCGATGATGTTCTTTATAGTGTAGAAAAAAATCGGTGGCCCCAATAAGGTATTTCTGAATATGGTGCATGGGTGAGGAAGCTCTTCCAGCCATGGTGAACGCCAGTCCGTCCTCCCCGATACTGTCCTGCCATTTGATGAAATCGTTCCAATCCGGATATAGTTTAATATTTTCGAAGATGTAAGCTATAGGATCATAGTCCTTGATGGACTTTATGGCTGGTTCTTCAATGTGGAAAGCTGTCACGCCACTACGCCGCATTTGCTCTGTGTAGAGTACCGATGTGGTGATCATCCCAAGGGGCGTCTTATAGGTTATTCGTGTCCGTTCTCCAGACGTTTCCACATGAACATCAATATCTTTTGGAAATTGATATCCAAAAACCATCTCCCGAAAACTCAAAATTCCCAAGCCCCAGTGAAGGTGGTCTTCTATCCGTCGAACGTCCTGATAAGCCGGATTGACTTTATGGAGTGCCCAACCTTCGGCACGTGCAATTTCATCTGGACTTTTATCTCTGTATTTCTCTGGAAGCGTGTTTCGACTTCGGTTCGCTCTGTACCAAAGATCCAAGCGAGGAGCGAAAGGGATCCGATCCGGCATTTCTCCTCTAAGGGCCATGAGGATGCGTTGTTTATGAGTCATCATCTTCTTCTCCATCCACATCAATGAGCAAAGATCCCATGAAAAGGTCTAATCTGTTGGTAATGTCAAAGGTGACCATATTCATGTGCCAATAAAATGACCTTTACTTGCACGATCATTCACAACAAGCCCATCACTCCACACTGACTTTGGGTCGGGGCAGTACAATCGGCGATAAGAGCAATCCTGCTGATATGCAAAGAATGACTGCTGAGATCGGACGATAAAAGAAGCCAAGTAGATTTCCATCAAACATGATCAGTGACTGTCTGAGATTGAGTTCCAGCATTGGTCCCAACACGAGGGCTAAAATGAGTGGGGCTGGTTCGTATTTAAATTTTTTCAGTAGATATCCCGCTCCCCCAAAAAACAACATCAACCAAATTTCTGTTACACTGTTATTGATACTATAGGCTCCAATTAAACAAAATAATAGAATCATTGGAAAAAGAATGGGATAGGGAACTTTAAGAATTTTCACCCATAGACCGATTAACGGTAAATTGAGTATCAAGAGCATGGCGTTACCTAAATACATGCTCACGACAACTCCCCAAAAAAGATTCGGGTGTTCTGAAATCAGTTTGGGACCTGGGAGAATACCATAGATGATCAAAGCCCCTAATAATAAAGCGGTTACCGGATTACTTGGAATGCCTAACGTCAATAATGGAATGAAAGATCCACCTGTTGCGGAGTTATTGGCGGCCTCGGGACCGGCTACCCCGGCAATCATTCCTTTACCGAATTGATCAGGGCGTTTCGACACTTTCTTTTCTACAGCGTAAGAAACGAACGAAGAGATGACAGGGCCTCCACCCGGTAGAACGCCAAGGAAAAAGCCCAATAAGGTTCCACGGGTAATCGGTAAGAAAGATTCAGCCCAATCTCGCAGAGAAGGGAGTAAATTTTTTATTTTTGTTTTAAAAACGGATTGTTCCATTCTCTGTTCGACATTGAGGAGCACCTCTGATATACCAAAAAGCCCCATGGCCACTGGAACCAAACCGATACCATCCATCAATTCTATACGCCCGAAGGTAAACCGCATGGTTCCACTCATTGGGTCCATTCCGATTGATCCAAGCAAGAGACCTAAGCATGCCATGAGTGATGTTTTCCACATCGGACCGCTTGCGATGAAGGTAAGTACCGTCAATCCCAATATCACCAGAGCGAAATATTCCGGAGGGCCAAATTTAAGAGCAAACCTGGCGATTGGTGGAGCAAAAATCATCAGCCCCACAATGGATACCGTTCCCGCGATGAAAGAACCAAACGCACAAATGCCAAGTGCCGGCCCGGCCCGACCTTGCCTTGCCATCTGGTATCCGTCAAGGCATGTCACTACAGAAGCAGCTTCTCCCGGAATATTGACTAAAATAGAGGTGATGGATCCCCCGTACATGCAACCATAATAAATACCGGCCAACATAATAATGGCTGATACAGGAGGGAGGTGATAGGTTGTCGGTAAGAGAAGGGACATTCCGGCAACCGGTCCTAAGCCTGGGAGGACGCCAACCAGAGTCCCTATCAAAACACCGAGGAAGCAAAACAATAGATTTTGAAGCTGAAGGGCTGTTGTAAAACCGATAGAAATACTGTGAAAAAAGTCCATCTCAGAATCCCAAAAATCCGCTGGGAAGTTGTACATGAAGGAATATTTTAAAGATCAGAAATGATCCAACGGATATGACCATTGCTCCCAAAAGAACGATTCTCCAGGGTTGAGGGATGATATATCTAAGCAGAAACATCATTAAAAGAGTGGTGGAAATCAAGAACCCTAATAACTTCAGAGAAAAAGCATAAATTACAAGTCCCGCAAAGGTCATGAGGCTACTTTGCCAGTTGATGTTCTTCAAGTTCAAGCTCCAACGCTCTCCTCTTCGAGATCTTTGGATGGCTTCGATGAAGCCAACCCCTCCGAAAAGGCACATCCCTGCTCCAGAGAGGAAAGGAATGAATCCACTTCCCGGAGCAGAGATGGCACCGATGTCAAGGGAATAAGCAGCAATCAACACCATCAGCCCTAAAAAAATGAAACAGGTGCTACTCAGTTGATCGTTGTTCATATTCGAAGTTACTCCTTTTTGACTATCCCTGTTTCAGCCACAAATTTCCCATAAAGCTCATGGAGTTCTTTGATATCCTTGGCCAGCCCTGAGGGATTATTGTATGAGGGATCGATGTCAAATTTCTCACAGGTCTTTATAAATTGCGGATCATTCATTGCCTCTCTAAAGACGTCATGGAGTTTGACCACGACAAAATCAGGGAGATCTTTTGGGCCAACAATAGCTCCGAAAGAGAATCCATAAACATTATACCCCAGATCCATTAAGGTAGGAGTCTCAGGGAAAGAGACAGAGCGTTTTTTACCATAAGTGCAAAGTAATCGAAATTGACCAGCACTCACCTGGGGTTTCCATTGGGAGCTTGTCGCTGCAAAATCGATGTGTCCACCCAATAAAGCAGTAATGGCAGCGGCTGCGGAGGGGAAGGGGACCAAAGTCCATTTAATTCCATGGTTCTTCCCCATAGTCTCCATCACAATATGATGTGGACTTCCAAAAGAGGTGCCATATTTGATTTTGCCCGGATTGTTTTTAGCATGATCCACAAGTTCTTTCATCGTCTTCCAAGGTGAGTCAGTTTTGACAACGACACCCATCGTTGAAAATTCAATATAGCGAATGATCGGAGTAAAATCCTTGATAACATCATAAGGGACCTTCTGGAGGTATTGCATCATAATCCCTGATCCAGTGAGATAACCGATGGTATAGCCATCCGGTTTTTCACCCTTGAGCGCAGCAACACCAATACTGGTGCCTCCTCCTGGTTTATTTACGATGACGATGGGTTGACCCAACTTCTTGGCGGCTGTTTCGCATAGGGCTCGTGTGATGATATCTGTTGCATCCCCGGGATTCCATGGAACAATCAATGTGATTGGTTTTGTGGGATAAGGGTCTGCCCCCTGGGACAGTGGAACGAAAGTAAACACAATCGCAAAAATCAGGAAAATTTTTATTAAACCGTCAATTTTTCTTGTTCTGATCCATATGCCTTTCTTGCTTTTTACATGGTGATTCTGTTTCATTGGGTTTTCCTCCTTTCCTATGTTAACATAAAAAGCGAATTCTCATATTGCTAATGATTTTTCTAAAAAAACATCCTAAAGTTTTTTGCTTCGATTAAGGTTCAAAGAAAAAATTTTAATTAACCCTTATTTCAAATGTTATGCCACCTGAGAATGAAAAAAAAGTTACGTAACTTAATGAAATCATTTTTAATTTTTTACTTTGCTTTTCAGATTTTTAATTGAAGGTTGCTTTATGTTGAAATGTAGCGCAACATATGCTAATATTGCAACAAACTTCAATAAGAGATAATTATGAGTATTGCCTTTATTGCTCCGAATCCTAATATCGCTAAGACATGCAGGGATATTATCTCATCCCTTCCAAATAATATTAATTATACAATTCAAATCGTTGAAGCTCTTTTAAGTGAAGCTATCCCTATCGCAAAACAACTTGAGAATCAAGGAGTCGAAGTCTTTGTTGCTCGAGGTGGAACTGCCCAACTTTTAAGGAAAGTAGGTATCAAGACCCCCATCGTGGAAATCAAATTGACCAGTGCTGATTTAGTTAAGGCTTTAAGCGAAGCAAAAAGGCAGCTGAATACAGGCAATCCTGTGATATCCGTGGTGGCTTTTCCTAATATGATTCAGAATTTACTCGATTTCCTCCCGTTCCTCAATCTGAATCTTACGTGCTATGAACTTTCCTCCGAAGATGATGCACCACGTCTTATTAAAGAAGCGATCAGCAAAGGGGCTCAGATTCTTTTAGGTGGGGCCATTACAGCTAAGATATCCCAAAAATTAGGGTTTCCGTTCATCCTATTAAGTTCTGGAGAAGCATCGATACGGCTTGCCTTAGAGGAAGCCCAACGTATTGTTTACGCACGAAGGATCGAAGTCCATCGCAGTAATGAACTGAAAACGATGCTGGAATATGCCTATGAAGGGATTGTCGCGATTAATAGCGACGGGATCATAACGATTTTCAATCCTTTTGCACAATCTATTACAGGTATCCCGGAAAAAGAGGCCATAGGTCTGCCGATCTCAAAAATCCTTCCTTCCATACGTTTGACCGACGTCCTGGAAAGCGGTAGTGAAGATATTGGCGAAATCATTAATTTTGGTCGTGCCCAAGTCATTGTAAGCCGTATACCCATTTTAGTCAGCGGGAAGATTGTAGGAGCCGTTGCTACTTTCCAAGATGTCACGAAGATCCAATCAATGGAAGCAAGGATTCGCCGGGAAATTTTCAGTCAGGGACATTTAGCCAAATTTAGCTTTAATGATATTTATGGAACCAGCCCATCACTCTTAGAAACAATTGATGTGGCCAAAAAATATGCCCGTGTAGATTCAACCGTCCTTATCCACGGGGAAACAGGGGTTGGAAAGGAACTCTTTGCACAGAGCATCCACAAGGCCAGTGCAAGAAATACGGGGCCCTTTGTTGCGGTAAACTGTGCTGCTCTTCCAGAGGCACTCTTAGAGAGTGAGCTTTTTGGTTATGTGGAAGGCGCTTTCACAGGAGCGAGAAAAAAAGGGAAACCGGGCCTTTTTGAACTTGCCCATCATGGCACAATTTTTCTCGATGAAATCTCTGAAATTCCATACAGCCTTCAGGGAAGACTACTCCGTGTCCTCCAAGAACGTGAGGTCATTCGACTTGGCCATGACCGTGTCATCCCTATTGATGTTCGGGTCTTGTGTGCGACGAACAAAGACCTGCACAGACTTGTCGAAGATGGGAAATTCCGAAAAGACCTTTATTGGAGGTTAAACGTCCTTAGTCTTTATATCCCACCTCTCCGGGAGCGTCGTAAAGACATCCTGCCGCTCATGCAATATTTTTTGAACGCCCTTTCTTCAACTCATTCCAAAGAGTTCACTTTTTCTGAGGAAGCTTCATCCTTTCTTACCGACTATGCATGGCCAGGCAACATTCGAGAATTGAGAAACCTATGCGAACGGATTACGGCAGTATTGCATAACGGAGAGGTCATCGATGTTACATTTCTGAAACGCCTGATGGAATTTCAGGAATCAACCCCATTGGCCATCATCAAAACCAGAAATGTGAAAGATCTTGAACTTGCTCTATCCCAAGCAGGAGGAAAAATTGGTCGGGCAGCTGAGATTCTTGGTATGCACCGAACAACTGTTTGGAGAAGACTGAAACGTATGTCCCAAAAAGAAATAATGACATAGAGAATGAAAAATATGAAACATCACCTGCTCATCTCTAATAACTTTTAAGGCATCGAATCTTTTGAGGTATGCCCGCCTCTTCAGTTTCCATGATTAGGTTGGATTGCCCTCGCTCGTTTTTGGAACTGACCAGGTTCAATTAGGTGAGTTGAATTTTCCCGGGATGATCCTTCACCACTTCTCCCACGATGGAGGAATGGATATGGCCTTCTTTTCTCAAGATACTTACCAGTTCTTCTGACTTATCTGAAGGCAATGAAATCAACAGTCCGCCGGAGGTTTGGGGATCGTATAGAATATCGAGTAAGACAGGATCCATAGTGGAAGGAGCTTCCACCCGGCAGGAAAAAAATTGGCGATTGGAGTGCGCCCCACCCGGAACCAGCCCTATTTGGGCATACTCCATGGCTTCAGGGAAGATGGGAATCGCTTTTGTCTCGATCACCATCCCGACCTGACTCCCTTGGGCCATCTCGAGGGCATGTCCAAGAAAGCTGAATCCTGTGATATCCGTGCAGGCATGGGCTCCCAATTTCACCATCCATTCTGATGCAGTTCGATTCAGGGTCACCATGCTTTCCACAATCTTCCGGACCGCCTCCTCAGAAGCCATCTGGCCCTTCAGTGCGGTGGCAATGATCCCCGTGCCCAGAGCCTTTGTCAAAACGAGTTTGTCCCCTACCTTTGCCGTTGCATTGGTCAGGATCTTTTTCGGATGGATTAATCCCGTTACCGCCAGGCCATATTTGATCTCCGGGTCTTCGATCGAATGTCCGCCAACCAGTGCCACCCCTGCTTCCTTCATTTTTGAAAGCCCGCCGAGAAGGATTTCCTTCAAAATGGAAGGGGAGAGGGTCTTAATCGGAAAAGCCACCAAGTTCATCCCCGTAAGGGGCGTCCCTCCCATGGCATAGACATCGCTCAGGGCATTGACCACAGCGATCTGTCCGAAGGTAAAGGGATCATCTACGATTGGAGTAAAAAAATCCACAGTCTGAACCAGGGCCATCTCATCATTGAGTTGATAGACTCCAGCATCATCCGAGGTGTCCAGACCGACAAGGACTTTTGAATCCTTTGGAATGGGTAATTCCTTTACTATCTGGTCCAGGTCCCCTGGACTGAGCTTCGCAGCTCAACCCGCCTTCTTCACTTTCTCGGTCAGTCGCACCTTTTCCATGTTCACCTCTGCCCTCCGGATTTAGATCTGTTTAAAAGTCAAAGTGGTTGGTTTGAGGGTTAAGGTTAAGAGGCTGGTTTTGTTAGAGGTTAAAGTCGTTGTCTTTCTCCCATAGGCAGATACACCCTCGGAGAAAAGGTCCGCCTTCCCCCTGACCTTACCCAAACAGGCTTCCTAACCTTTGCCTTGACCTGAGAACAATGTTCAATGTTAATGGTTGACATTTCCGTTATGAGGAATTTCCTTCTTCTTTTCAAACCTTCCCCTCGGATCCCTGATATAACAATCCGCAATGGATATCCCGTTCTCAGTGAGAATCAACAAGGCATCTGCTTCTAAATCCCGAGCCAGTTCGATCGCCACACCGCAATCGGAACTGATTTCCCTTGGCACAGGAACGAGATCGATCTTAACCCCTTTTCCTTTCAGTAGCTTCTCAGCCTTCATGACCCGATGAACAGATTCAAATAGAAAAATGATCTTCATACCCCTTTGAAAAGGTGTGCCATCACTCCTTGGAAATGGATGAGACGGCTTCAATCACCCTTCCGATCTCCTCTTCGACACTAAAAAAGCTCAGTCCGAAGCGAATCGTCCCGTTGGGAAAAGTCCCAAGGGTGTGATGCGCCGAAGGTGCACAGTGAAGTCCAGGACGGCAGAGGATGCCAAACTCTTTTTCTAACCGGTAGGCTCCCTCAGAAGGCGTGAGATGGGTGAAATTGAAGGAAAGGGTGGCAATGCAATCGCCCCAGGGGTTACCAAAAAGTTTCACCTTGGGGATCTCTTTTAAACCCGCAATCAATTTTTCCATCAGTTTCATCTCTTTTTGACGGATTTGTTCCACACCTTCTCCCAGAACGAATTGAACCCCTGCCAGAAGCCCAGCAATCCCGACGGTATTGGGTGTTCCGCTTTCATAACGGTCTGGCAGGAAATCTGGCTGTTCCTCAAATTCGGATCGGCTTCCCGTCCCCCCTTGTTTCAAAGGAGTCAATTCATAAATGTTGACATTCTCTCCGATCACCAGTCCTCCAATCCCCTGTGGCCCATAAAGGCTTTTATGCCCTGTGAAAGCCAACAGGTCAATTCCGTCCCTTTCCATATCGATGGGATAGGCTCCTGCAGTCTGAGCCGCATCCACCAAAAAGAGGAGGTGGTGTCTTCTTGCAATCTCCCCCACTTCTTTCATGGGAAGTAGCGTTCCGGTTACATTCGAAGCATGAGTGAGAACGATCATTCTTGTATTGGATCGGATATGTTTTTCCACTTCTTCTGGATTCAGAACGCCTTCTCTGGAACAGGGAAGGACGGTCATTGTTACCCCCATCTTTTCTAAATATCGAAGAGGCCTCATCACCGAATTATGTTCCATACTGCTTGTGAGGACATGGTCGCCGGGTTTCAATAAACCTTTGAGGGCTAAATTGATGGATTCAGTGGCATTGAGTGTAAAGATGATTCTTGAGGAGTCATTCACACCAAATAGTAAAGAGAGGGCTTCTCTTGCCTCATAGATGATTCGAGCGGCTTCGATGGAGAGGGAGTGCCCGGACCTTCCCGGGTTGGCACCAACCTCCTCCATAAAATGGTTCATCGCCTCTTTGACCTGTGGAGGCTTTGGCCATGAAGTCGCCGGATTGTCTAAGTAGATGATCTTTCCCATGCTCTCATATCATATCAAACAGAAGGGTTGTCTATTCTTTAGAAACACTACAGCATGGTCCCCCATCGACAACATCTCTCAACCTGACCTGTAGCACTATAGAATCACAATCCCGGGACGTTCAGCTGAGATCACTTCTCCAACACGAGCAACCGTTTTGAGACCTGCCTTATTCAGTTCCTCAATGACGGATTTCACTTGAGCCGCTGGGAGAGAAAAGAGAAGACCGCCGGAGGTCTGAGGATCAAACAATAATTCCTCTTCCTCTCGAGACAAGGCTCTCTTCCTATTCAACCAGCCCTCAGCCAATCTCCTGTTGGCTGAATTGCTCCCGGTCGTCTGGCCTTTTCGGTACATCTGGAGGGCGTTGGGATAGAAAGGAAGCCGATCATAAAAAAGATGGATTTGCATCCCACTTCCTTTCGCCATTTCCAGACTGTGCCCAATGATTCCGAATCCGGTGACATCGGTGCAAGCATGAACATCGAACGGTGAAGCCACTTCCATTGCCTTTTTATTGAGTGATGCTACTTCGGGCAAGATCATCTCCAACTCTGGCCAGGGAAGTTTCTTGGCACGACAGGCATTAAACAGGACACCTGTGCCAAGGGGTTTGGTCAGAATCAGGGCATCTCCATCTTTTGCACCACTGTTGGTAAGGATGCGCTTTGGATGGACAACCCCGGTGACCGCCAGGCCATATTTGGGCTCAAGATCATCCACAGAATGACCACCAGCGATAGAGGCACCGGCTTCCGAAACTTTATCAGAACCACCACGAAGGATCTCCCTCAGGACACCCATATCCAGCTTCTTTGATGGAAACATCACCAGATTCAAAGCCGTCAGAGGTTTCCCCCCCATTGCGTAAACATCTGACAAAGAATTAGCTGCGGCAATCTGTCCAAACCAGTAAGGATCATCTACCGGAGGGGTGATAAAGTCAACCGTGCTGATAAACGCAACCTCCTCGGAAAGGCGATATACCGCCGCATCGTCAGAGGTCTCAAAACCGACAAGCAGATTGGGGTCCTGAGATGGCCTTAACGATTTCAATGCGTCCGACAGATCTGTCGGACCGATCTTGGCTGCTCACCCACAGGTTCGGGAGAGTCCGGTCAGCGTCTTTTTCCTCATGAAAGAAAACATATGCTTGCCTCCCTTTGAATTCAGTTAAGAATTCGATTCTCCCCCCTACCTGGTTCATAAGACCACGCGAAACGATTTGAACTTCCTAAAATAATTGTAAATCTGGAAAGGAAAGGGGACAAGATATTCCCTCTCTTTTTCATTCCTCTCTAAGGACAGACCAGTTGGATGTTTTGGCAAGAAAACACTCTCCTTCTCACAGCAGGGCTGTGATTCTTATTTGAGAGGAGATCATTCCTCAGAACATCGCCTTTTCTAAATATGCCTTCTCCGTTAGGGTTTCACGGGAAGAACATGAATGGCTTTGACAATAAGCTGGACCTCATCTCCTACCTTGAGATCAAGGGTCTCAAGGGATTCGGTCGTAATCACCGAAGCCATTTCTACGGGGGTCGTCACACTGAATTTGATGAGTGACATCACATCCCCGCGTTTCATTGAAGTAACCTTTGCGGCGATCTGATTGCGGGCACCATGTTTCATAAATCCCTCACCTCCTGCTAATCATTTCTGCTCTCTGCTCCTCTGATTTCATGAAACGTCTCCATCGATGAAGGGTAAATCTCTGTACCTCTATCTTACCTCTATTCTATTCCATCTTCAATCGTGATTTACGGCCTTATCAAACGATCCGCTTCAAGCAGAGATTGAGCGATATCAAACATATTGGAGATGACCCCGACCTTCAACTTCTCCTTCAATCCATAAAAGTCAAGGCAGGTTCCACAGGAGAGGATCGCCACCCCTTTCTCTGAAAGGGACTTCAAAGATTCGAGAACCTCCGACCCTTCGGTCGTGAGTCGAACTCCAGCATTGACAAAGATCAACTTTGAGGGAAGAGGTTTCAGATCCAAAAGGGTCTTCAAAAAAGATCTCATGAGGATGGACCCTAGTGCCTCATCCCCAATGCCCATTAAATTCGAATTGATGTAAACGACCACCTTTTCTGCCTTTGTAGCCCCCTCTACGATTTCACAACTCTCACCCTTCTGAATATAAAGATAAAAGTCATTCCCCCGCTGATCCACCTTCACCTTCGCCCCCTGACTCTGAGCGAACCGCTCCACATTGTCCCTTGCCGAGGGGTTGTCTACGATGAGAATAAATTCCTTATCCGGAGACTCCTCCATTGCTTTTTTGGTTGTAATGACCGGCTGAGGACACGCCAATCCCCGACAATCAATCTCTTTCATTGTGCACCTCCTTTTCGGGTTTCGATTCTGCTCTTTTCCAAGAGCGATGGATAAAGAGACACATTTTCCCGAGTAACAAGAATACTCTCAACACAGAACTCAATGACAAACTCCCCTTTTTCTAAAATCCTGAGGACGGCTTCGAGAACCTTTTGAGCCACCTGAGCGGTAGAAAAGGCGACACTGGCTGCCAATCTTCCCTGTCTGATGGAGTCTGCGGCTTCTTGAATCAAATCCACTCCAACAACGATGATCTCATCGAGTTTTCCGAGTCGATCCACCGCCTCCACCACCCCTAAAGCCATCGTATCGTTTGCGCAGAAAAAGGCTTTGATCTCGGGTTCCTCGTAAAGTATTTTTTCCGCCAGACCCTTCGCCTTGCTTCGATCAAAATCTGCGGATGCCCTTTGAACCAATTTAATAAAACCGAACTGCTCAAAAGTATCGGCAGCCCCTTGCGACCTTCCGATAGATTGGGTCGCGCCTTTTCGACCTTCGATGATAGCCACCTTTTTAACCCCTCCAGATCCAAGTTGGCCAACGATATATCGTGCTCCAAGACAACCCTGTTGATAAAAATCAACTGTTTTAAAGGGGACATAGTAAGGTTTTGCGTCTTCGACTAATTTCTGATCTGTTTTCGCGCCCACATCAAGAATCCAGATTCCAGACTCATTGGCTTTCCATATTGCCGGGATGAGATTCTGGTGATCCATAGGATTGATTATCAACAGATCGAACTTCAATGGGATCATTTCAAAGAGTGTTTGAAGTTGGGCTTCCCCATCCGTCTCCGTAGAAGGCCCAAAACATTCTATCTCGAGGCCAAAAGACGGACCAATCCGATTGTAATGCCTCTCCATCTCCTCCCAGAAGGGGTTCGTTTTCTCCCCCAGGAGAATACCTATCCGACTTTTTGGGGAAGTTTTCTCTTTCTGAAAAATCATCTTATGTTTCCATATTCTTCATGAAGGAGGTCACTTCTTCGAAGGTCGGAAGGCCGGCCCGGGCTCCGATCTTCGATACCGCAAGTGCTGAGGTCGCAGAGGCAAATTCCATGGTCTTTCGCAAGGGCCAACCTCTTAGCCATCCTAAACAGAATGCCGCGGCAAAGGCATCACCTCCACCGGTTGGATCTACTGCCTTGATGGTGAAGGCTTGAACCCTGATCGATTCACGAGAAGTAACTACCAAACTCCCTCTCTCTCCTAAAGTCAGAATGATGACCTGAGGCCCCTCCTCATTGAGCAGCCGAGCAGCAGTCTCTATATCGACTCCGGGTTTCATCCAGGCCAGGGCTTCTTGATTGATGAAAACAAGGTCACACAGAGACAAGATTTCCTTAAGAGCTTGGAATGGCATCTGCTTCAGTCGCTGGATCTCCATATCGATGGATAACGTCACTTGATGTTTCTTCGCCTCCTTAATAATCATACGGAGAAGCTCCACATCGAAGGGATGGGTATGGAGGAGTTTCCCTTTAGCAATATACTCCGAAGCAATGTCCAATCTT
>FWPV01008790.1_pt1 | contig 17442 bp, 17 predicted proteins | sample 2228371 | NCBI WGS metagenome assembly FWPV01 (sample SAMEA103939776, study PRJEB20133) | metagenome | reverse complement strand
AAATTGATACTTCCTTTTTAAGGCTATCCTCAGAATATTAATCTAACAGGAGGTTTCTGTTATGAAGGCATTGAAGGTGTTGATTGCGGTCTTGGTTATGCTTTTCCTTTCACTGCCTGCATGGGCAGGGGCAGGAAAGGACCTCACTGATGCCAAGAGGCAGAAGGTGATGGAGGGTTATGGGAAACTGCCCCTTTATTTCATCGAGAACAATGGCCAGGTGGACGAGAAGGTGAGGTTCTATGAAAAGGGTGCAGGTCATAGTATTTTAAAGCCTACCAACTTCGTAGGTTGGTAGAACTTCACAAAACTGAGGCGGAAAATCAGGAATCGGCTGTAGGGATTGTTGAAGACCCCGTTACTGAGAAGAAAGAGAAATTTCAGACATTTGACGAACTGAAGGAGACATTTAAAAGCATGGTAAAAGGCAAGAATTTTAAGCCAAAAAGGAGGAAGGAAGATGAAAGGAGGTAGGTTTTGGATGTTGATGTTTTTAATAATGGCGGCTTTGGTCATGACAGGCGCGTTCACGCGGCAGACAGAGGCGGCAACCTTTATAGATAATTTTTCAAGCGGAATCAATACCGATCACTGGACGGTTACCAACGGGCTTTACACTATCGATGATACGCAGGGCGATATTCGCATAAGCAAAGGAGTCGGAGGAACAGGAGCACCGGGAGAATGGGCACGAATTGAGTTTAAACATACTGTATATGGTGATTTTGATGTATCTGTAGAGTATAGCGGAGCGGTTTTGGGCGGCTGTCAGAATCAAGTACAGCTCAATTTGACTTTCGGCGGGCAACATGTGTGCAACAGGAGAGAGAACTGGTGTGGAAGTCGATATTCTGTCTGGCTTGATCCGCCGGCATCCACAGTCGGAGCAACAGGTACATCGGATACATCCGGCATATTAAGGGTGACCCGCGTCGGCACTACTGTCACTTTCTATGCCAATGCCACTCAGATTTATCAGGCGAATTTTAATAATTTGCCTGTCACCTATCTGTCATTATCACTGCAGAATAATGGCACAAGTGATGCGATATCAGTCATATTTGATAATTTTTCTCTAACCGCGGATAGCATAGAGGGAGTCTGCACACCTCCGCCTTCAGACATGGTCTCATGGTGGCCGGGAGACAACAGCGCAATTGATATCCAGGGAGATGTCAATGGCACCTTGATTGGAGACACCACTTATAACATGGGAATGGTTGGAAGAGCCTTTGACCTGGATGGAGATGGCGATTCTGTCTTTCTGGGTAATAACACTGTAGATTTGGCAAATAAATCATTCTCGATTGAAATGTGGGCAAAGAGAAAATCAACCGGAGTGCATCAAATTCTATTAGCTCAAAGTCAACCAGGTAGTTCCCCACCACCAAACACAGCACTGCATGTAGGATTCAGGGTTAATAGGTTTACATTCGCTTTTTATTGGAATGATCTTAATACCGGGGATATTGCTGGTGATACTCTTTGGCACCACTGGGCAGTAACCTATGATGCTACAACAAATTCCCGCAAAATATATAAAGATGGCAACCTTGTTGGCAATGATACTGCTTCAGCTGACTATGTGGGAACGGGAGAACTATATTTAGGACAGTCACCATGGTGGGGTTACCAATGGGGTTATGCTAATGCTCTCATAGACGAAGTTTCCATATATAATCGCACCCTCTCCCAGGCTGAAATACAGGCTATTTACAATGCAGGCGCGGCAGGCAAATGCAAGCCATCATGTGTAACTGCGCCGTCCGATATGGTCTCATGGTGGAAGGCTGAGGATAATGCAAATGACAGTTATGGCACGAATCACGGCACGATGATGAACGGAGCTACCTTTGCAGCAGGCAAGGTAGGTCAGGCATTCAGTTTTGACGGGGTGGATGATTATATTCAAGTGCCTGATTCGATAAGTCTTGACATTACTAACCAGATTACGATTGATGCCTGGATTAAACCGTGGGCATTAGGTGGAAGAGTCGTAGATAAAATAAGCGTGGGTCAAACAAATGGATACCTCCTGGATACTCATGATGGAAAGGTAAGACTGATTATTGCTGATCAAGTTGTCTATGGGTCAACAAACCTGCCTCTCAACGAATTCACTCACATAGCAGGAACCTATGATGGTTTTCAACTTAAGGTTTATGTGAATGGTTCCCTTGACGGGACTCTTGTTGCAGCCGTTTCTATACCGGTAAACAGTCTTTCGCTGAGAATCGGAGGCGATCAAGAAGGAAGGTCGAATTTCTATGGCCTTATTGATGAAGTCGAAGTCTACAACCGCGCCCTTACAGCCGAAGAAATCGCTGCAATTTACAATGCAGGTAGTGCCGGAAAGTGCCCAATCCAAAAGTACAACCTCGCGATAGCAAAGGCAGGCACAGGCTCTGGCACGGTGACGAGCAATCCATCCGGCATAAACTGCGGTGGGACATGCAATGCTGATTTCAACGAGGGCACAGATGTAACCCTCACCGCTGCAGCAGATGCAAGCTCAACCTTTGCAGGCTGGGGAGGAGACTGCAGTTCCTGCGGAGCAAACACAACCTGCGATATAACAATGGATGCCGCTAAGACCTGCACAGCCACATTTACACTCAATCAATATACCATCACAGCAACAGCCAATCCTGTGGCAGGCGGAAGCGTGAGCTGCTCTCCCAACCCTGTAAATCACGGGTCAACCTCAACCTGCACAATAACGACAAATGCAGGATATACGTTTCAGAATGTCACAGGCACATGCGGTGGGACACTGAATGGCAACACCTACACAACAAACGCTATAACCACAGCCTGCACGGTTCAGGCAAACTTCAATCTTAACAACAATGTAGTCATTGCATCTGCAACAGGCACGGGCAACATAACACTTCAGACAAACAGTCCTAATTGTGGATTCTACGATGTTTCTGTAAAAACGGAGGCACAGGTTGGCAATGACCCGCAGTATGATTATCCTCACGGGCTTGTAGAATTCACTCTTAACTGTATGAGTGCAGATGTAACCATAACCTTCCCTAACGATGTCTCAAGCCTGCCATACAGGAAGTACGGGCCTATGACACCGGGGAATCCTGGCACGAGCCAGTGGTATGAATTCACGAATGTGACGAAGGCAGGCAATCAGGTGACATTGCATCTAGAGGACGGGCAGATTGGTGACGACACAGGCACAGACGGGGTGATAGTTGATCAGGGAGGCCCCGGACAACCCCAGCAGCAACCCGTAGCGGTTCCGACGATGACGGAGTGGGGCATGATGGTATTCATGCTTCTGGCAGGGTTAGGTGCGATGTATTACCTGAAAAGGCAGAGAGCAGAGAGGTAAGGGGCAGACACAGAGGTCTGCCCTACATGTCTTTTTGTATAATGGAGATGAATGAAGAAACAGAGAGGTCCAAGTAAGAAGACTAAAAAATCTCACAGGGTTGAGGTTAGCATAAGGAGGTTTGCCCTTCTGTATCTGAGCCTTATGGGAGCATTCTTTATTCTGATAGGGTTCAAACCCATTCAGGACATAATAAATATAAATGGACTTTATACAGAAGGGGTTGTTGTCATAACATCGGCAGTGCTTAAGACAATGGGCATCCCCTGTACATCCAGAGGCTCTATCATAGAGCTTCCCTCAATAGCCCTTGATATCCGTTTTGGATGTAATGGCCTTGAGGCAGTGATGATCTATGCAGTGGCAGTGATAGCCTTCCCCTCGCAATTGGAAAAGAAGGTAATCGGCATAATCAGTGGCTTTATCATAATACAGATATTAAACGTCCTTAGGATAGCAGGCCTAGCATACTCGGGAGTTTATTTTAAAAGCCTCTTTGAATACATCCATATCTACGTGGCCCAGGGGGTAATGATAGCAATATCCCTTGCCATATTTTTTATCTACCTCAATTATGCAGGAAGATCGAAAAAGGCAAAGTCTTAAGGCAACAATCAGAACAGTTGCTGTATTCATCATTTCATATATTGTATTCCTCGTACTGTGGATACAGATAAAGGACTACTATGGCTATGCTGTAGCCTACACAGGGGCGAAGCTTGTCATGTTTGTTAAGGATGTGAGGCTTGAGGAGATGAGGGAACCCGAAAAGGACATGGTTGAGGTGACCTTTTCACCAATGAAAAACCTTAACATACTGATAGACCTTCGTGTGAAGACATCATCCTACACATTTAATGCACCCCTGACCATAGCGATAATGGCAAGCCTTCTGCCATATCTTAAGAGAAGAAAGAGGGCAATCATAGAAGCGATGATAATCCTTTTAGTGGTTCATCATCTTTATGTATTTTCCTTTTATGCCAAAAACCTCACGAATATACTTATTGACAGACATATTGAGTCACAGAGACTATACAGGTTAATCCTTTATCAGTTTCTCTGGCAGTTCACAGACAATATGGTCATAAGGTTCGAACCCTTTCTGATAGGATTTTATATGTTCATAAGGTTCAGACTGTAAGAGAGCGATATAGAGGATTACGATTGAGGAAGAATGGAAATATCAATGTAGGGGCATATGGCAATACGCCCCTACAAATACGAAATAACCATACGACGTTTCGATCGCCATCCCGAACCATCGGTGCAATGATTCGTGGATTTAAATCAACCACAACCAAACACTTTAACCAAATGCGCCAAACCCCAGGTGCACCCGTCTGGTAACGGAATTATTACGAACACATTATCCGTAACAAAATTGAGCAATGTCTGCATTATTTGGTTTATTAGGTTTACACATGATTTCTGAGCATTAATTCTAATGGATGTGGATTTAAATAGTATTGCCTCTTAAGATATGGCTCATCAAATTTTCTAACATAATGTTTAATCAAAACAATAGGAACTATAAGAGGGAGATACCCTTTATGGTATTTATCAATTACCTCAATCAATTCTTCTTTTTCATCTTTTGATAGATGATTCTTCAAATATCCCATGATGTGAAACAAGACGTTAGTATTCTTCTTGACAGTTGAAATATAATTAAGCCCTTCCATCAAAACTTTTATATATTCGTTAAGGAGTCTTTCAGGCCTATATCTTTTAGCATTTGCGATCATCCTGCCAAGTAAAGTAAGATATTTTGGATTATGAGATAGGATCAAAAGCTTGTGCTCAGTATGAAAGTTGATTAAATCCTTAATCCGACCGCCACTTTTCTCGAAGTCCCTCCATCTTTTATATACAAATACCCTTTCTATAAAATTTTCTCTCAAAATAGGATCATGAAGCCTGCCATCATCTATGACTGGTATTAACGGAAATCTATTAATAAAAGCTTTAGCGAATATACCCATGCCCTTCTTGATTGGTATACCTGAATTATTATAGACTTTTACACCACTGATTCCGGAACTTGGGGATTTGCTTTTAAAGATAAACCCGCAAAGTTCTTCTTTTTCAAATAATTTTAATCTCTTTTCCGCCCATTTCAGCATGCCTTCAGTATGATCAATTTTAGTGCGAATTGTCACAAGATGAGGAGCTTCCGGATCGCCGATGAGTCGCATTGCTTCTCTCGGGACAGAAAGGCCATATTCAACCTCGGGACAAACAGAAACCCACTCAAAGTACTGTCCGAGTGTATCTACAATATATCTATCTAACTTATGTCCACCATCGTATCTTACCTTCTCCCCCAGTAAACACGAGCTTATTCCAATTTTTATCTTTTCCATGATTTGCTTTCCCCTCATTATATATATCGCTTAATTTTTTCATTATATCACAGGGTTATATTGACCCAAACAATTATTAAGTTTAAACATGTCCTTAAGGAGTATAATTATAAATATGGATTATCCAAGATATATCCAATTGTATCTGTCTACTAAATGTAACCAAAGATGCATCTTTTGTTTTAACAATAATGTAAATTCAGACTTATTTTCAGACATGTCCATTGAAAAAAGCATGATGCTTGTTAATATTCTTGCAAAAAGAGGAATTCAGGAAATAGATGTTCTTGGAGGCGAACCTTTACTTATACCATGGATAGATGATTTCATTTCATATGCAGCAAGATTTAAATTGCATGTTACTATAAGCACAAATGGAAGCAGGGTAGACGCAATCGATCGACTATCAAAACTGCCTAATCAATACTTAAATATTGGTTTTTCTATACATGGTTTTTCCGATACACACAATTCTTTGACAGGTTCTGACAATTTTGAAAAAACAATAGAGTGTATCGAAATCATGATTTCTGCAGGAAAAACACCTCATGTCAAAAGTATCCTAAAGAAAGAAAATCAAACCGAGATTTTTGACCTTGTGAGATTTCTCAGAAAAATGGGTATCACTGAATACTACATTATGTTCGAGGATATCTTAGGGAATGAAAAAAGTCAAAATTTTTTTTCTTTTCCCGAGTTCTGGAACTTTTATCTAAACCTTAAAAATAATATGTTAGGGCAAGTTGATATTGGGGCAGTAGTAGCATCTGGTTTTCATGTCCGTGAAGACCAATTTAAAGGCAGATGTTATGGCGGAATAAAAAAGTTAGCAATAATGCCCGATGGTTCTGTTTATCCGTGTAATCTCTTCGCAGGTTTCAAAAGGTTTAAGCTGGGAAACATCTTTAAGGATCATTATGAAAAAATATTAATGAATCCGACTCTGGATTTATTCAAAAAATACAGTAAAACTAATAAATGCAAAAAGACCGATTGTAAACTTAAATTAAATTGTAGGGGTGGATGCCCTGCCCATAGTCTCTTTTACTACAATACAATAGATGAGACAGATCCGAGATGTAGAAAATAATAAATCCGAAAAACGAAATATTCAGGTTAAAATGTTAAATATTAATCTCTTGACAATAATCATTTTCAAATGATAATATTTATTAATTAATTATTATTATTAATTAAAAATGAATAGAAAATTTAAATTGACCCCTCAGAGATTAGCTATAATCGAATTCCTGAAGGATAATACTGCCCATCCTTCTGCTGAAGACATATACAGAGAAATATCAAAAAAATTTCCAACAATATCTTTTTCAACTGTTTACAATACGCTCGAAAATCTAAAAAAAATCGGGAAAATAAACGAATTACACATAGATCCATCTAAAAAACGCTTTGATCCTAATCCAGCACCACATCACCATCTTATATGTATCCAGTGTAAAAAGATTATAGACATTTATGGTGAATATAAACTTTTGGTGGATGAAGTGAATAGCCAGGGATTCGAAATAATAGGCAATCATATAGAATTTTACGGAACATGTCCTGAGTGTAAAAATAAAACGCAAAAATAATTAGAGGAGGGATTTTATGCAGGCTATTGAAGTAAAACCCGGTATTTACTGGGTAGGAGCAATAGATTGGTCTATAAGAGATTTTCATGGGTATGTAACACCAAAGGGAACAACATATAACAATTATTTAATCATCGATGATCAGATAACCCTGCTCGATACAGTCAAGTATACTTTTGCGGAAATTATGATTGAAAATATCAGGGGCTTAACAGATCCTTCAAAAATCCGGAATATTATAATCAACCATATCGAAAATGACCACGTAACAAGTTTAGATCGAATAATGAAATTAACACCAGATGCTACTATTTATATAACACAAAAAGGTAAGCAAGGACTCGATAGATTTTTCGATACATCAAAATGGAACATAAACATAGTTAAAACAGGAGACACTTTAAATATTGGAAAGAGAACCCTGCTCTTTATCGAGACACCGATGTTACACTGGCCTGATTCAATGATGACGTATATCAAAGAAGACAAAATTTTAATAAGTCAAGATGCATTTGGACAACATCTTGCCTCGTCTGCGCGCTTTGATGATGACTTTATAAAATCCGCTTCAATATCTGAATTAGAAGATTCAGTTATAGATTATTATGCCAATATTCTAATGCCATTCGGTTCGCTAATTAAAAATAAAATAGCTGATATTAACAAGCTCGGACTGGATATAGAAATTATCGCTCCTGATCATGGCATTATCTGGCGAAAAGATCCAGCAAAGGTTATTAATATGTATTTGGACATGGCAAATGGTAAAGCTGATCTGAGAGTTGTAATTGTATATGACACAATGTGGCAAAGTACTGAACAGATGATGATTCCCATTGCTCAGGGCATAGAGGCCGAGGGGGTTGATGTTAAGGTCATCAAGTTGAGGGCAACACCCTTAAGTATTGCTGTCAAAGAACTATGGCGGGCAAGAGGCTCTCTCATCGGTAGCCCAACCATTAATAACACCATTTTCCCTACTGTCGGTGAATTTTTAACATATTTAAAAGGGTTAAGACCTAAAAATCGGATTGCTGGTGCTTTCGGAAGTTATGGTTGGGGTGGAGGTGCTGTAAAGCAGATATATGATGAACTAAAGCTAATGGGACTTGAGACAGTTGAACCAGGCATACAAATATTATATAAACCTTCGACAGAAGATAAAAAACTATGCTACGAGTTTGGTAGAAAGTTTGCAGAACAGGTTATAGAATATCATAAAAAATTTGTATAAGTAAGTTTTTAAGGAGGTATCATGAATCAGCTACCAAAGCAATATCTTAACATCAAAAAAAGGTTCAAAAAATTTTATAATTCGGTTGATAAACTCGGTAAAACTTTAAGAGCAGCAGGTCCAATCGACACAAAAACGTCACATCTGATCCAGCTGGCTGCTGCTACTGCTATAAGATCAGAGGGTGCTGTCCATTCCCATACACGGAGGGCTCTGTATGAAGGAGCAACACCTGAGGAAATTTATCATACAATTATATTATTGACCAGCACAATCGGATTCCCGACAGTTTCAGCTGCGCTTAGCTGGGCTGATGATATAATCAGAAAAGAAAATCTTTGATTTTACAATCTTTATTTGAAGTAGCTACTATAGCTACTAAATATATAAAAACCATCTAAAAAGGAGGTAAACAATGTCAAAAACAGAAAAAAATCTTCAGTATGCCTTTGCTGGAGAATCACAGGCTAATAGAAAATATGTTGCGTTTGCAAAAAAGGCTGAGGAAGAAGGCTATAAACAGATTGCAAAGCTCTTCAGGGCGGCAGCCGAAGCAGAGACAATACATGCCCTCAATCATTTACGTGAACTTGGCGATATTAAAACCACTAAGGAAAATCTCGAGGCAGCAATGAATGGTGAGATCTTTGAATTCGAGAATATGTACCCAGCAATGATTGAAGACGCAAAAGCTGACGAAGACAAAGGGGCTGAAAGGTCTTTCAATTTTGCCAATGAGGTTGAAAAAATCCATGCTGAACTTTATAAAAAGGCACTTGAGAATTTCGGTAATAATCCTGAGGTAGACTATCATGTTTGTCAGGTCTGTGGGAATACAGTAGAAGGAGAACCACCTGATAAGTGCCCAATCTGTGGAGCTCCAAAAAAAATGTTCAAAAAAATTGATTAGGAATTTAGCTTATTTTAAAGGGACTTATATGGACACAAAAAATTATATCTTTAAATTTTCCGTAACTTTTCTTCTTTTATGGTTGAGATTAACTAATGTTTATGCTGAAAGCACCGAACCTCCTGATAACCCTGAATTAAGTCCCCAAACAAAGGCATGCATTGGTTGCCATCTCTTATATACACCCGGTATTGTAAAAGACTGGGAAACGAGCAGACATTCGAAAACAACCCCCGAAGAAGCCATTAACAAATCAACCCTTGAAAAAAGGATCTCTGCTGAAAAATTAACAGAAAACCTTTCCGGCTATCCAGTAGGATGCTATGAATGCCACAGCTTGAACACAAAAGGCCATAAAGATAATTTTGAACACTTTGGATATAAAATCAATGTAGTCGTCTCCCCGCATGATTGTCAGATATGCCATCCCGTTGAAGTCAGACAATATTCTGGAAGTAAAAAAGCTCATGCATATGGTAATTTGATGAATAATCCTATTTATGAAACACTTGTAAAAACGGTAACAGGACTTAAAACTTTAGAAGATGACTACATAGTTGTAACAACACCTTCGGAATCCACACTTCATGAAACGTGTCTTGGTTGTCACGGAACAAAGGTAGAAGCAAAGGGCTTAAAGAAGGTCACAACAATGCTCGGGGAGATTTCATTCCCTGACTTAACAAACTGGCCAAATCAGGGAGTTGGAAGGATAAATCCTGATGGAAGCCTCGGCTCATGCACCGCATGTCATCCCAGACATAGCTATTCGATTGAAATTGCAAGAAAGCCTTATACCTGCGGTCAGTGTCATCTCGATCCCGACGTTCCTGCATGGAACGTATATCGTGAGAGTAAACACGGGAATATCTATTCCTCAAAATTTAGTGAATGGGAATTCGACCAAGTGCCATGGGTCATCGGAGAAGACTTCAAAGCTCCAACCTGCGCAGCGTGCCATAATAGCCTTATTATTTCTCCTTCAGGCAATGTAATTGCTGAGAGAACACATGATTTTGGGTCACGCCTCTGGGTCAGAATCTTTGGGCTCATTTATACACACGCACAGCCCGAGTCAGGTGATACCTCTATAATCAAAAATAAAGATGGCCTTCCTCTGCCAGTAACCTTTTCTAAAGAACCAGCATCAGGGTATCTGATCGATAATGCTGAACAGGCAAAAAGGTTTAAGATTATGAGTAACATTTGTAATAGCTGTCACAGTTCTGACTGGATTAATGGCCATTTCGCAAAGCTGGACAAAACTATTAAAGAAACAGATGATATAATAAAAGCTGCTACAGATCTTATGATTAGCGCCTGGGATAAGAAAATCGAAAACAAAACTAATCCCTTTGATGAGACAATAGAAAAGATGTGGATAAGACAATGGCTCTTTTATGCAAATTCCATACGTTATGCTTCTGCCATGACAGGTGCCCCTGACTATACAAGCTTCAAAAATGGCTGGTGGTACTTTGATGAAAATTTCAGACGGATGAAGGATTGGATAGAATTTAAGAAAGAGTTGGGAGATTAAAACTGAATGAAAATAATCGCATTTCTTGGCAGTCCGAGAGAAGAAGGAAACACAGAACTCTTACTAAGAGAAACGATTAAAGGGATTGAGGAATCAGGATTTCATGTTCAGACATTCAGGCTGAACAGCATGAATATCATGCCATGTCAAAACTGCGGAGGATGTGATGACTCAGGAATATGTGTTTATGATGATGATATGACCCAAATATATAAGGTAATCAGGGATGCCGATCGTATTATACTGGCTTCCCCTATTTTTTTTATAAGTGTCAGTGCACAGACAAAAATTATGATAGATAGATGTCAGGCCTTCTGGTGCGAAAAATATCTCCTTAAAAAACCTATTCCAGAGGGCGTGAATGGGAGAAAAGGACTCCTTCTGCTTGTAGGGGGGATGAAAGGCAAAATAGGCACATCGGGTCTGGAATGTGCAGAAAAGACTGTAAGAGCCTTTTTCAGAACTATCAGCGTTCCTGAACATAAAACATTGGGTTATTTAGAAGTCGACGCAAAAGGTGCAATTTTAAAACACCCAACAGCTTTAAAAGAAGCATATGAGGCAGGGAAGGAGCTTGTGAAGACTTAACAAAAATGCAATTTAAAAAGCTACCAAGCTTGAAAGCTGGAAAGCTTACAAGCCTTTAAATGTTGCGAAAAAAAATCATTTTTCGATCCCTTCGTGTAGCAATAATCGTTATCCGTATAAAAACATCTTCTTACGGACACGGATAACGGTCACGTAAAACAATTTTCTTTTTGAGCAATGCCTGGATTATTCGGGGTAACCCTTTTCCACCTGCGATGGATCCAGAGCCATTCTGAGGGATGTTCTTGAATATAACTCTCGATATATTTTGAAAATCTTTTTGTATCCTCTATAACCGCCTTATCTCTATCGTTGTTTTTAGAAATTTCTACCTCAGGATAGATCTTTATTACATGAGTTCCATCTGTTCTATGAATAAATGCAGGCACTACTGCTGCACCTGTTTTCCTTGCTATGAGGGCGGGCATTTTTGTAGTCCACGCATTCCTTCCAAGAAACTCTATTATGTATCCTTCATTAGCTAAGACAGCCTGATCCATAAGAATTCCAACATATCCTTTCTCCCCCAGAGTCTGTATCACTGTTTTTAAAGCTCCCTTTTTGTAAATTACGGTGTTACCATATCTTTTACGCGATAATTCCACTAATTTATTCAAATATGGATTGTTCAATGGCCTCGCAACAACAGAGATGTTTTTGAACTTCGCTGACATAGTTAATGCCATCAGTTCCCAGTTACCACAGTGACCTGTTATAAACAAAACCCCTTTTCCTTTTGACTCAGCAATCTCAAGATTACTTTTACCCTCAATATGAATGGAATCTAACAATTTTTTATCTAATCCATAAAATATTTTGACTACTTCGACAAATGACTTTCCTATATTTTCAAAATTCTTTTTTATTATTTCCTCTGGTGAATTAATAGTTTTCAACGCCCCTATATTTATTGATGTCCGAATATTATTTATTGCTATTTCTCTTCTGTCTTTCCATAGATAAAATAGTAACCGGCCAAGTATCTCTCCACATTTTAACGACCATCTGAAAGGCATGATTGCTATAGGTGCGGATAAAATAATAAATAAAACCGTCTCGAGAAAATATACCACCCTCCGAATAATCAATCTTTTCTCCTATTATTTTTGTTCCTTATCTTCCTCCCTTCTTTCTTGCTTTTTTTCCTCCTCTTTGCCTTCTTCTTTTTCTTTTTTCTTCTCCATTGCTTCACTAATTTCCGTAAGTCTTTTTACGATCAGGTAATTTACTGTACCTTCAGGATAAGTGCCATCTTCTTTAAGTTCCCCTACAGGCATTCCTGTAATTATTTCTAATCCTTCATCTACCTGCTCAATCGGATAAATAGAAAACTTGCCTTCCTTTACAGCCTCAACAACTTCTTCTTTTAGCATAAGATTCTTAACATTTCTTCTCGGGATTATCACACCCTGACTACCATCAAGACCATTTAGTTTACACAGATCGAAAAATCCCTCGATTTTTTCGTTTATACCGCCAACGGGTTGAACCGTGCCATTCTGATCCATAGAGCCCGTAACAGCTATATTTTGCTTTAACGGGACGTCAGCAATACTACTCAAGAGTGCATAAAGTTCAGCACAAGATGCACTGTCACCCTCCACCATCTCATATAATTGCTCAAAGGTTATAGATGCAGAAAGACTTATGGGTTTTTTAGTTGCATATCTGCTTCCGAGATAATTTGTTATAATGAGGATAGCCTTTTCATGTATCCTACCGCTCATTTTGGTCTCTCTTTCGATATTAACAACCCCCGCCTTACCTGCATATGTCCTTGCAGTTATACGTGAAGGCTTACCAAACCTATAGTCGCCAAGATCAATTATAGCAAGACCATTAACCTGACCTACTTTTTCACCTGATGTATCAACAATTATAGTTCCATCCAAGACCATTTCTCTTAAACGTTCTTCAATCCTATTCGACCTGTATACCTTTTCCTGGATCGCCTTTTTAACATGTTCACCGCTTACAACGCCGGAGTTCAATCTGGAAGCCCAATAACTCGCTTCTCTTATAAGATCTGCAATATCACTAAATTTTAAGGATAATTTATTTTGATTCTCTGCAAGTCTTGAACCTGCTTCAATAATCCTTGCAACTCCTGTTCTATCAAAAGGTAAAAGTTTTTCGTCTCTACAGAGAGAGGATATGAAGGATGCATACTTATTCATATTGACTTCTGTTCTATCCATCACGTTTTCAAAATCTGCTTTAACCTTAAATAATTCCCTATAATCTTCATCGAGCATATAGAGAAGGTAATAAAGATAAGGGTTACCAACGAGTATTACCTTAACGTTAAGAGGAATTGGTTCGGGCTTAAGCGTTGTGGTCGATATTAATCTATATTGTTCCCACACATCCTCTATCTTTAACTCCTGGTTTCTGACAGCACGTTTAAGGGCATCATAGGCAAACAAATTTCTCAAGAGATCCAGTGCATTAATAACAATATATCCACCATTCGCCTTATGTAAAGAGCCAGCTTTTATCATGGTAAAATCTGTTACTGCAATCCCGAACTGGATTTTATGTTCTATCCTACCAAACAAGTTGTAATATGTTGGGTTACTTTCAAAGATACAAGGTGCACCTTTACAATCTTTATTATTAACCAAAACATTTACTTTATATCTCGCAAAATTTGATTCTGTCTTCGGCAGTTTCATAAAAGGTATTTGAGCCGGTTGCTCCTCCTGTGCCTTAAAATCGTCAAGATGCTCAAGGATATCTTCTTTCACGTCTTCAAGATATGAAATTATCTTTCCGTATTTTTTATACTTATTCTTTAATTCATCAATCAAGTGACCAACGGCAGTGAGCGCTGCTTCTTTTTCAAGCTTTTTCAATGATTCTTTGATCTCCTTTTCATTCTCCCTGATCACTCTAACAACATCATTCAATTTCTCCTGAAGGTTCTTCCCGATCTCATCTATTTTTCTCTTAGTCCTTTCATCTATCAATTCATACTCTTCCTCTGTTAAAGGTTCACCTGTTTTCTTTACAGGAATGATTATTAACCCGCTAATCGTTTTTCTAACGGCAAATCCTTTTTGATTGGCCTCTTCTTCAAGTTTTGAAAAAATATCCCTCTGTTTTTTTTGAGATTCTTCTATTAATTTATTTCTCTGTTTCTCATACTCTTTTGATTCGAATATCTTCGGTATCTCAGTCTTTAATGTCTTTAACATCTCTTCCATGTCTTTCTGGAATACAGTTGCCATCCCTGGTTCAAGCGAGATAGCTAATGGCACATCGGGATCTCTAAAATTATAGACATAACACCAATCTGGAGGTATAGGCTCTTCCTGAGCCTTTTGTGAAAGAAAAGCCCTTACCGTGGTCATTTTTCCTGTACCATATTCGCCAAGAACGAAAATATTGTATCCTATATTATTTAAACTCAACCCAAAATCTATAGCATTTATAGCTCTTTCCTGCCCTATGGTCTCTCGAAACTCTGTTAATTCCTCGGTTGTCTTAAAGGAAAAGATTTCAGGGTCACAAATTCTGTATAGCTCTTCGAATTTTAATTTCTCAGGCATTGATTACCTCCAAATCAAAATAAATTTGTAATTCTTGAAATATAGATTACACAGTTTACACAGTTTTCTTATTTGTTTCAACTTAACTCGAAAAATTAAATTAAAATAGTGCAAATGTTGCGAAAAATTTATCTTGATTTTTTAGTGCAACGATTACTGTTATCTGTATGAAAAATATTTTTACGGCAACATATATGGACTACTAACCAATATTATCCATAAACTTATAGATACCTGGCAGACGTATTATTCTTGCTCATTTTCGGCTCGATATTCATCGAGCCTCCGAGGAAAATTCTTTCTTTGAAAGAATTTAAAACCACTCAAATACTGCATCTGCTAAATTTTTGTAAATAATATGGGCTAATCTCTTATCTGCACTTTTTGGTTTATTTATGCTCGAGGATGGTATTTTAGATAAACCCGCTTCAATCTTTCAGCGGTAACCTTCGTATATATCTGTGTTGTTGATATATCAGAGTGTCCCAGCATCTTCTGTAATGAACGTAAATCAGCTCCACCCTCAAGAAGATGTGTAGCAAAAGAATGCCTTATAACATGTGGCGAAATATTTAAACGAAGTTTTCTGCCCACCTCCTTAATCTTTTGCCAAAAGCGCTGCCGTGTCATTGCTTTCCCCCTATTAGTAATGAAAAGATAAGAAGATATTTTTTTCTTAGATATTTCCTGTCTGTATTGCTCTATGTATCTTTTTAATCCTTCTCTTGCCATAGCATTAATAGGCACTATTCTTTCCTTGGAACCTTTTCCAAGAACTCGTATAAAGCCAGCTTCTAGATTAATATCCTCAAGCTTCAATGATATTAGTTCACTTACGCGCAGACCGGACGAATAAAGTAACTCAAACATTACATAATCTCTTATTGCTGCTGGTGAAGACGGTCTTTTTGATGAATAACTCGACTCCAGGATAGCTTTAATTTCAGAAATGCTGAGAGACTTTGGAAGACTTTCCCATCTTTTGGGAAATTGCAAATTTTCAGAGGGATCCTCGTTTATCATACCTTCTATAAGTAAATATTTACACAATCCCCTGATTGTAGATATAAATCTACAAATACTTGATATCGAATAACCTTCGTTCCTCAGAGTTTCGATAAAATCGACTATATCTGATTTCGAAAAAGATATTATATTTTTACTATTCGACAATAAAAATTGTTCAAATTTTTTTAGATCAAAGCCATATGATTCGATAGTATTTCTTGCTAAACCTTTTTCTGCAGATAGATAAGTAAGAAAATCATTAATAATATTCATAACTTAATTATAAATTTTTTCCATTTCCTGAGTATAATCTCCTTTTTCGCTATAAATAAAAAATGGCTTTTCTACTTTCAACCCCGTTCGTCCGTCTTTGACCCCTTCTACCAAAACCATCTTCGCCTCTGAAGTTTTTTGGGAATGAATAAACCTCAATCTTTTTGGTTCTATTTTATTTTTTTTAAAAATTTCTATTAATTCCGATAATCTCCAGGGATGATAGATAAGACATAAACGCCCTTTTGATTTTAAAATTACGGATGATACATGGATGAGATCACCAAGAGTTATTTTAATCTCGTGACGTGCAATAGCCTTCTCCTCCTCCACACTCAAAAGTCCGCTTCTCAATTTTCTGAATGGTGGATTAGAAACTACAAGGTCAAAACTGAATGATTTTTGTAAGTTTGGAATTTCTCTTATATCTTCCTGAATCACTTCCATCCTCTCCTTGAGATTATTTAAGACAATATTTTTCTTGGCGAGTTCTACAAGATTTTTCTGAATTTCGAATAATGTAATCTTTGCTTCAGCATATTTTTTTGCAAGTAAAATACCTACAATACCAGAGCCCGCTCCAAGGTCAGCTATACTATATATTCTGCTAAGGTTAATGAAATCATACAAAAGAAGAGAATCCACAGAAAAACGATAGCCCGTTTTCGACTGGTATATCTTTATGTCACGGATGCTATCCAGCGTAACATCCATAAATAATACTCATATATTAATCCAAATAATGCATACATTGCTAAAAAAATTCTTCTTTCGCCTCCGCCGTCCGTATCCGCAAGAAGATGCTTTTTATCCAGATAAACGGATAACGATTAACAAATAGCGCATTTGCAGGGCACAAAAAAATCAAAAAATTTTTCATCACATCTGCCTTATTTTAATTGAATTTTTTGGGTTAAAGATACCTAAAAAGATACATAAAAAAAGCCATGCAATTATATGCACGGCTTTTTCGCTTATCGACCTTACTAAATTCCGTCAAACTAAGCGGATCTTTTTTCAGCTACCTGAAT
>FWPV01008788.1_pt1:2500-17443 | contig 17443 bp, 19 predicted proteins | sample 2228371 | NCBI WGS metagenome assembly FWPV01 (sample SAMEA103939776, study PRJEB20133) | metagenome | reverse complement strand
TCTTTGCCTCTTCACCCACTGCAAGGACATATGATGGGTCCTCCTTCTTAACAGCCACCACCGAAGGAATCTTGTAAATATCAAATTTATCCCCTGCTGGTTTGGCAACCACGGTATTGAGGGTACCGAGGTCTATGCCGAGGGTGTTGGCAATAGCCGCCCTTTTTTCTTCTTTTTTTTCCTGTTTCTTCTTTCCAAATGAAAACATTCTACTCCTCCTCAAAGATGTCTTTAAAGTCAACTGCAAATATGTTATTTCTTGATGCTATCTCACATATCCTCCTGACGTCATCCCTTTCATGAACCGAGATGAGAAGGGTTACAAGGACAACATCGGTGACCTTGAATAGGGGGTCTACTATGTTCCTTATGAAGCCTGGAAGTTTCTCTGTCAGATAAACATCGGTTTCTATGAAACCCGTTGTCCTGTCTTCAAGGATGAATGAGAAGCCTATGCTGTTTTTTTCAGCTTCACCTGCAAATTTCTTCATTGCATCCTCTGGTGCTACGAGAAGTACAAGGTTGGGTTCATTCTCCACATAATAGGGGGCTATCTTGATGAAGGCGCCCCCGTTATCCTTACATATAAGTGAAAGGTCCCTTATCTTGTTACTGTCACCATAGACCATTATAAAATCAAATCTTTTTCTTACAAAGGAATCCCTGATGGTAACGTGCTCTCTGAAAAGTATCTTCACAAGATCCTTTGAAGCAATCGACTCGTAGGCAACCGAGTTAACCATGTCCTCGTTACCTGCAATGACCGCCCAAATTTTATCTGAACTCTGGGTCGTTGAAACCTTCGCGGCCTTCCTGAGGACCTTTATCTTGCTTTCTATCATCACCATCACGTCTTTAATATGAAAGGAACTTTCTGGAGAAATCCCATGAAAAAATGTGTTTGGAGCTGATTAGAATAATCTTCGGTGAATGAGTATATATATATTTCACTGATAATTATTTTTAAAGTTCATAGACCCCTCTCACATGGACCATGTTCCATTCATGTTGAGTTTCCAGGGGGAGTCTGCAGGTGATGATGTGTTTGTTAAGGGTGTTGCAAAGAGGGCCAGTTTCCTGATAAGCGTGGCGACCATTCCATTCCTTCTGGGTTACCACGCGGTGAGTATACTCATGTTCACCGTTATCGCATTCATGATGCAGTTCTTCAGGGACCCTGAGAGAAGGTCGCCTCCAGAGAGAGACCTTATCGTCGCCCCGGCAGACGGCAGACGACTCTCAGGAAAGATTGACCGTATAGAGGAGGTTGGACCCGACTATCCCCTCATCGACAGGGTATTCCCTGATGGAAGCGGCGGTATCCTCATAAGCACCTTCATGTCACCCTTCGATGTCCATGTTAACAGGGCCCCTGTAACCGGTAAGGTTGTATACACCGAGCACCTTGACGGTAAGTTCAGGGTCGCAAGGTCAAGTATACTGACCGAGAACGAGAAAAATTTAATTGTGATAGAAACAGACTACGGTAACGTTGGAGTTATACAGATAGCAGGTTTCGTTGCCAGGAGAATAGTCCAGTACGTTGAGGAAGGGGACCATGTTGAGAAGGGGTGCCGTATAGGTATGATAAGGTTCGGTTCAAGGGTGGACCTTATACTGCCAGGAAACTGTGAGGTCCTTGTTGATGCAGGTTCAAGACCCAAGGCCGGCGAGACCGTTGTTGCAAGGTTCAGGGAATAATTATATAAGCCCCTGATTTAAAATTGATACAGGAATCAGTTTCAGGAGATTTAAAAACTTTTTATCATGGAAAAATGGCCAATATCAAGTTTCAAAGAATAAAGGATTCACCGTTGCTTGAAATTTCAGATTCAGGAATATTAATGTAAATCTGATGCGGGATCGTTATGAAGGATTCGTTTAACACCAGAGAAAGAAGAATAACATCTTTTATAGGAATCCCTGATATTATATCCATGTTTAACGCTTCTTCAGGGTATCTATCAATTATTTTATCCCTTAACAGGTTCTTTGATGCTGCATGTATCCTTATGCTCACAGCCATAATCTTTGATTCCGTGGATGGATGGTTTGCCAGGAGAAGTGGAAGGACAGAGACAGGATTCGGGAAGAACATGGACTCCCTTTCAGATATAGTTTCATTTGGTGTTGCCCCTGCCATCTTTGTATATTCAGCAGGAGCCAGTTTTAGATATATTAATATATCAGTAGGTCTCTTAATAGTATTATGTGGTATAATGAGACTTTCAAGGTTCAATGTACTCACAGGGGGTGTAAAAAACTTCACGGGTCTGCCAATACCTGTAGCGGCACTGGTGATATCATCGTTCTATCTCACAGGATTCTACAGTGAAACCGCTGCAGCCGTTATAATGCTTGCTGTTTCCATCCTCATGGTGAGCAGTGTTGAATACCCCAAGGTTGGTGGGAAAGGTGCTGGAGTGGCGCTTTTGCTGATAATGGCGGCAATCATAACAGGTTCCGTGAAAGGAAGCATTTCAGGTCCTGTTTCTACCATGCTTTTCATGGCCGCGGTTATCTACATCATAATACCTATAACATCAATAATAAGACGTGATCCGAATGCTGGACAAAATTAAAGGTAATGGTCGGGATAAGAAAAATCCTCCTGATCTCCGTAAAAATAGCTGGAAGGAAGGATCAGATATTGGGGATAAATTAAAGGGACTTGTAGGTAAGTTTGGTGGTGGAGAAGAGGGTCCCAAGAAAAAGAGGGAACCTCGCCCCATGCCAAGGCCGCGTTTAAAATCACCCGAAACCCGTAAACCCGAAAAGGCTCCTTTAAAATCAGAATCGGGTGATAAACCGAAACCCAGACTCACTCCACCCCCCAAGAGACCTGGGGGGCCATCGGGAGAAATAGGGAGGCGTATCCCTGAGGAGGATCAGAAAACCATTGTTGGTGCGGTTGTCTTTGGCGTTATACTCATGATACTCGTAGGTGCCGGTTACTATTTCCTTGTATACCAGCCATACCAGGAGGTCCTCCAGAACGCCAAGGCAACGAAGATCGCCGAGGTGGATGCGCTGTTCAAGGGGCCCCTTGCAACCGATCCTCAGAAACAGGCCATCCTGGCCCAGATAGATGGTGCCACGACTCCAGAGGAAGCCCTTGCCGTGGACGTGGTCGGGCCGGCGACACAGTCCTGGCGGACCTATCAGAACCAGCAGATAAACCTCAAGAAGGATCGTGTTAACAGGGTGATGGTAAACTACACCGACAATGGTCAGGGAAAGCGCGTTATAATGAAGGTTGATGATGCCAAGAAGTTCGTGAGCCAGGCAGACGCAACGGTCCTTGCAAATACCCAGATCCAGACACCCGACACGGTGGCGGTGCCCATAATGATCACACGGCTTCAGGCTGCAGGAGGTCTCATAAGTGTAGGTAGCATGGTTGACGTCTACCTCAGGCAGAATAACACAAATAACACTGCACCATCCTCATCAACACCAAAGATAAGCGGTGCTACCGTACTTGCAATCCTGCGTTCAAGGGACAGTGGAGCGGTTGATGCCAGGATACTGAACACCCAGCGCCTCACACTCAACTCAATAACATCCCAGAGTGAAAATGAAAGGTCATCATCAACTGACGTTGAACAGCTACTTAGAGCAGCGGCATCAGGGGGCCTCAACGAGGCTGAGATAAATGCAATACTCCAGAATTATGGTATAAGGCTTTCAGATTACGAGAGATCATCAAATCTGGGTGAACTGGACGCCAACTACCTAATAATCCTTGAGGTGCCAAGGGAGGACGTTCTGTTCCTCATACAGAATATGGACAGCATAATCCTTACCGTGCCAACACAGAACGCACCTGACTGGATGATAAGGGAGCTGCAGAGGATATATGGATAGTTAAACCTTTTTGAGGATAGTTAAACCTTTTTGAGGATAGTTAAACCTTTTTGAGGGGGGAATTAATTTAATTTATTATTGATAGGTGGGGAATGTCATATGAGAAGATGGTTGTGCATTCTTATAGCTGCTTTAATGCTGCTTTCTGCTGCGGTAGTCCCTGAGGGCGGATCAGCAGCAAAGGAAACATGGGTGAGTGAAAACCCTTCTGCAACAAGCTTCAGACTGAAGGACCTTACAGCCGTTATAACCGTTAAGATAAAGAACAACGACAAAAACGTCCAGTACTTCAAGATAGGGCAGGTCTATCAGGGAAGCCTTCAGGAGAACAGTACGATAAAATGGATAATCCAGTGGACGGATCCTGCGGCGGTTAAGATGGTTAAGTCAAGGACCCCTGAACTTGGAGGGGACTATGGATGGAAGATCAGGCCAGGGGAGACAAAGACTGTATCCTTCGGTCTGCGGGCCACAGGGGATATTGGTGAGATCCCGAGTTACATAGTAAATGTTGAGTCGGATAACAGTAACTACTGGCCGCTAATAAATGAACCCGGTTTAATGTCATCATGGTTCCGACCAGATATGATAAAGTTCCTGAACCCCACCCTTGACCTTAAGTACTGGAAGGGAACCTTCGGCTTCACACTGATAAACATCGATGATGAGAGGGTTTCAGGCATCGTCAGGGCCCCTATTGCACCTGCAAATTCAAGGGTAACCTACAGCAGCCCCCAGGCATTCACCGATGACAGCCTTTTTGTCAGCACACAGGTTGCTGCATGGGATGTTACCATGGACCCTGAAACATCCCAGAGGTTCGTCTACACCTATGAATGGCCCGCTAAGATAACTGGGGGTAATGCCTCAACAGGCAGCGGCGGTTACTACCCACTGGGAACCCTCTACGGGACCGGGGGTTCATCATCAGGGTCAGGGGTTCCGGGTCAGAAAACAGGGGCGCCCTACGGTCCGCTGGTCATAGGAGCCCTTGTAACAGTGGCGGCAGTGGCATACACAAGACTGATGCGCTGACCCATTAACCTTTATTTTTTAAAGGAGGAAGCTTTTGAGGCTTAGCACGGGTCTTGTAATCACCGGTATGTTCATAATCTCACTCTACGCCCTTATTGAGGTAAGCTTCTATTCCTCCCAGATAACGGTCCATCAGAGGGATGTTGATTCACCGGTAGTTGAGATACCCTCCCTAAACATTACAGAGAATATAAACAACAGATCTGTATTCTACGGGGTCTACCATGAACCAAGATCCTACACCCCCGGGAACAGAACCGTGATACTCTTCGGTCACAGAACCCTCTATGGATCACCCTTCCTCAAACTTGACAGGTTAAGGGCAGGGGATGAGGTTTACCTTAACTGGCCAGGTATAGGGCTTGCAGAGTACCGTGTAAACCGTTCATTCATTGTCCCTGAATCCTACCAGATGTCAGTGGAACAGGGAGCCCGGCTTTTCCTCATCACATGCCACCCTCCAGGGTCAACAAGGGAACGGCTCATAGTAGAATGCAGCCTTGTGAGGATAACACCCTACCAGAAGAGCCTTAGGGTGGAAAACCCCCTGAGGTACTATGCCCTGCTGATAATCACAGGTTTTCTAATCGGAGGGCTTTTTATCACAAGGATATACCCTGTTTCTGAGGATAAAAGGATTCTGCTTGCTGCGGTCATCGGACTCACACTCTTTCTTATCCTTGGATACATCTTCCCTGTTCCACCGGAGTTCATATCTGAAAAACTCTCAGAAATCAACAGCATGATGGGAATCTGAGCCCTTCACCTTAGTGGTGAACCTAAGAGAAATAATATGAGAAAACTCCCGCATTATGGAGTCATGATAACTGAAGGAGTAATCATAAATGAAGGATGCTGACAGCAAATATTTTTCCAACCTTACAGATAGAGAAAGGGCCATATTTGAAGGAGGAATCAGCATGGGTGCTCTATTCCACCAGTTCACAGGAACACCCGTGAACCTGAGAACCGCAGAGGACCTTGAAAGGACCATCGCAGAATCCATAAGCCTGCAGCCCGCCATCAGGGATGTTGAAGTCCATATAGACAGGGAACGCCTCAGGGAGGCGTCAGGGGAATTTGGATACACCTCACTCACAGGGGAAATGCTGGATGTCACCCTGACTGTGGAGTACGGCTCATCAGTGATCAGGGTCCGCCTCGAGTACATTGAGGAACTCAAATACCCCCTCATGTACGTCCATGATGAATAAATACAGGGATAGTTATTATCCTCCCTGATTAATTATTTATAATTCAGAAACCAAACTCTGGATATAACACTCAACGGAAGATTACCATGATAAGGATAGACTCAGAGCTCTGTAAGGGATGTGACATATGCAGAGAATTCTGCCCTGAAGGGGTTTACGCAAGATCAGAGAAGCTGAACCGGAAGGGTGTCCATGAACCCGTCCCAAAAAACCTTGAAAGGTGCACCAAGTGCAGGCTATGCATGATGATGTGTCCAGATCAGGCGATAGTGGTGTATGAAGATGAGTGAAGAATATTTTATACAGGGAAATGATGCCTGCGCCAGGGGAGCTCTCAAGGCAGGGTGCAGGTTCTTTGCAGGTTACCCAATCACGCCCTCAACAGAGATAGCGGAGGAAATGGCAGCCCTCCTGCCACGCGAGGGCGGAGTCTTTGTCCAGATGGAAGACGAGATAGGAGCCCTTGGAGCTGTTATCGGGGCTGTCTGGAGTGGTGTTAAGGGGATGACAGCAACTTCAGGGCCAGGATTCTCCCTGATGCAGGAGCACATTGGATACGCTGCAATGACAGAGACCCCCCTTGTTATCGTCAATGTCCAGAGGGGGTCGCCATCAACCGGCCAGCCAACCATGGCATCCCAGAGCGACATGATGCAGGCAAGGTGGGGGTCCCATGGCGACTATGAGATAATAGCATTATCACCCTCATCGGTCCAGGAGTGCTTTGACTTCACGGTTAAGGCCTTCAACCTTGCAGAGGAGTACAGGGTGCCCGTAACCGTGCTCAGCGATGAGATCGTCGGACACATGAGGGAGAAAATCACCATACCCGAAAGGGTCCCTGTAAGGAAAAGAAGGGCGCCTGAGCTTCCCCCGGAGGAATTCCTTCCATTCAAGGCCCCCGATGATGGTGTCCCTGAGATGCCGGCCTTTGGGGACGGCTACAAAATCCCTGTAACAGGACTCACACATGATGAAAGGGGATACCCCGACGCCTCAAACCCCGAGGGACACCATAAACTTGTTAAAAGGCTCTGTGACAAGATACTGAAAAAAAGGGACCGGATAGTGGATGTGGATGAAAGGTACACCGAAGACGCTGACATAACAGTCATATCCTACGGTGCACCATCACGTTCAGTTGCAACCGCAGTTAAAATGGCAAGGAAAGACGGCGTCAAGGCGGGCTACATGAAGATAAACACGCCATGGCCATTCCCTGAAGCAGAAGTAAGGGAGGCTGCTGAAAGGTCCAGGAAGTTACTTGTTGTTGAAATGAACCTCGGGCAGATGTTCTATGAGGTCCAGCGGGCTGCCGGTGGAATGGCCGAGGTTGAACTGCTCCCGAAGATAGGTGGAGAGATCCACAGGCCAGGGGAGATCCTTGAAATGATACTGAAGATGAACAGATAGGAGTGTTAGTATGGATGGAAAAGAAAACCCCTACCTTAAGTATCTGAGGAGGGAGAGACTGCCGCATATATTCTGTGCAGGGTGCGGCAACGGGATAGTGCTCAACACATTCTTCAAGGGCATGGAGATGGCTGGCCTTGACTTCGAAAACATTGCAATGGTCTCGGGTATAGGGTGCTCCTCAAGGATACCCGGTTATGTGAGGTGTGATTCCCTCCACACCACCCATGGAAGGCCAATATCATTCGCAACAGGTCTGAAACTTGGAAACCCATCCCTTGATGTGGTTGTATTCACCGGGGATGGTGACGCCGCCGCCATAGGCGGAAACCACCTTATACACGGTGCAAGACGGAACATTGACCTGACGGTTATCTGCATAAACAACAGCATCTACGGGATGACCGGCGGTCAGATAAGCCCCACATCACCCGAGGGGAGCTTCGGGACCACGGCACCCTACGGGGCGCTTGAAGAACCCTTTGACCTTGCAGAGCTTGTGAAGGCCGCGGGTGCAAGCTATGTTGCCAGGTGGACCACAGCACACCCCCTTCAGCTTGCAAACTCCATAAAAAAGGGACTTAAAAACAGGGGTTTCTCCTTCATAGAGGCAGTCGCCCAGTGCCCGACATACTTTGGGAGGAAGAACAGGATGCGTTCACCCGTTGAAATGATGAAGTTCATGAAGGAGAACAGTTTAAACCGGAGGAAGGCCCTTAAAATGGACCCTGAAGAGGTTGAGGGCAAGCTTATAGTCGGTGAGTTCTCAGATAACCCCCGACCTGAACTCTGCGAAAGGATAAATGAGATGGTCCGTGAAAGGTCAGGATCAGATCTCAGGATAATCAGATCAGCCTACAGAGATGATTGAAGTGAGAAGAGAAATCAGAATAGCTGGATTTGGTGGTCAGGGAGTTATACTTGCAGGAATAGTTCTCGGGAAAGCTGCAAGCCTCTATGATGGTTTATACGCTGTTCAAACCCAGTCCTACGGGCCTGAAGCAAGGGGCGGGGCTTCAAGGGCCGAGGTGGTCATAAGTGATGAGGAGATAGACTACCCCAAGGTCCAGAGCCCCGACATCCTCGTTGCAATGTCCCACGAGGCCCTCATAACCTACATGGACGACCTTAAAAGGGGAGGTACGCTCATCGTGGACCCTGACATGGTCGTTGAGTCTGAAATAAAGGATTTCATAAGGGAAAGGAATGTAAGGTACTTCAGGGCCCCTGCAACAAGGACCGCCGAGGAGATGATAGGTCTAACCATAGTCGCCAACATGGTCATGATGGGAGCCCTTACAGAGGCCACCGGTGTTGTGAGTGTTGAGGGCGCCGAGAACGCCATAAGGGACAGTGTACCCCCTGGTACGGATGAAAAAAACCTCATGGCATTCAGGGCCGGGCGTGAGGTAGTCAAGGAGGTGTCCCCATGAAACTATATGAGTACAGTGCCAAGGAACTCTTCAGAAGGGAGGGAATACCCACACCGAGGGGTGGTGTCGCAGGAACACCCGAGGAAGCTGCAGGTATTGCAGAAAAACTTGGATGTGACGTTGCAGTGAAATCCCAGGTGCTCACGGGTGGACGTGGAAAGGCCGGAGGAATACTTTTCGCATCACCATCAGATACTGCTGAAGTCGCCGGGAGGCTCCTCTCATCAGAGATTAAAGGGGAAACCGTTGAACGGGTACTCATTGAGGAGAAGATACCAATAGACAGGGAACTCTATGTTAGCGTTGTCCTTGACCGGGCAGAGAAGAGGCCCCTTATAATTGCAAGCAGTGAGGGCGGCGTTGATATAGAGGAACTGGCAGAGAAGTCCCCTGAGAAGATAGTGAGGTACCATGTAAACCCCCTTGATGAATTCCTGCCATACGAGGCCAGGGAGATAGCAAGGAAGATGGGTCTTGAAAGTGAACTGATACCCGGGGTCGGGGGTGTTATATGGAAACTCTACAGCCTCTTCAGGAAGTATGACGCCCGTCTTGCCGAGATAAACCCCCTTGTGATCTCGGATGGGGAAGTTGTTGCAGCCGACGCCAAGGTTGAGGTTGATGATGACTCCATCTACCGTCACCCTGAGTTCATGGAGATGGATGAATACGAGCCCGAGGAGTTCGCATTCGTTAAACTCGATGGTGATATCGCAGTGATAGGTAACGGTGCCGGGCTTACACTGACAGCCATGGACCTCATAAAACTTAAGGGCGGTGAACCTGCCACCTTCCTGGATATAGGTGGCGGTGCATCAGAAGAGGTTATAAGGAGGGCCCTTGAACTCGTTATTTCCTATCCAAGGGTAAGGGTCATCTTTCTGAATGTCCTTGGGGGTATAACAAGGGCTGATGATGTGGCCCGTGGAGTTGTGAACGCCCTGAAAGACGCAGGCAGGGAGGTCCCCCTGGTAATACGCCTTACAGGTACCAATGAAGAAGAAGGTCAGAGGATCCTTAAAGAAGCAGGCATCCCCTTTGAAACCTCCCTTGAAAGGGCTGCTGAAAAGGCTGTTGAAATTTCAAAACAATAATTTATTTTTTTGAAAGAGTTGATTTCCTATGATATCCTCCTTTTCAAAGGTTATTCTCCTGGCCACATCACAAACCCAGAGAAATCCACAAGAAAGTGGAAAAGAAACAATCACTGAATGCTCCTCTTAACGGTAACCGTGTGTGCCATGACCATAGCGGATATTATAATATACGTAAGGAGGGCTGATGAGTTAAAGGACCTGTTGAATATAAACAGTCCAATAAGGCTCTGGGAAAGAAAAGCCGCCAGAGAACCTATCAGGAGGGCCTCCCTTCCAAGGTACATTCTGCTTCCATTTAACCTCTGCTCCTGGTACCTCTTAAGAACCTTCAGGCCCGTGATGGTTACTATCATCACCCATGAGAGCAGGAAGATGAGGCCGAAGAATCCTGCATCAAATGCCACCGCAAATATCCCCGGGAGCATGTAGTCTATGTAATCCTTCTTAACAACAAGCACGCCATAGAATATGTGATAGGGGAGCCCGAGGTTCTGTATCATTGTAACGGGTAGTGTTATGTATCCATCGGCGCCCCCGAGGCATGCCGATTTCCAGTAGCATGACCCCTGCACATGGCCCCAGAAGGTTGTGTTCCTGAGTACAAGGGACAGGCTTGGGATCGTGTTTTCTTCAAGCCTTGTTATCCTGAGCATGGGGCTCAGAACACTTTTATTCAGAACCTTTGATAGGAACTCCAGAAGGGCGAAGGCCCCTGCCCCTGCAAGGAAGAATGATGCAATGGACTTCGGGGTTATCTTTGTGCTTCTCCTGAAACTCCGGGACATGAGTATGTATCCGAAGGCCCATCCGGAAAGCCAGAGTATAAGGAATGATCTGTGCATGATTCCCCCTGCAATTGCTATGATGAAGAAGAGGAGGAGTGATAGTTTCTTAATGGATGCCGACCCTATACCTGCCTCTGTCAGGAGGTTTGATGATGCCACCATGGTAACCCAGAATAACACTGCGAAGGGTCCGAAGGGGTGTGTGAACTCATGGTGTGAGAGAAGCGGCAGTAAGAGGAATGCTGCGTCGAGTGCGAAGACGAATGCAATTATAATCGTGATCACGGTTCCAAGGAACATCACGAGGCTCAGTGGAACTGCCACCACGTTGAAGAGCAGAAGCACCCCAACATGGATTATCACTGCAACTTCCAGTATGAACTGAAGGTTATTCTGAGCTATCAACATGTAGGAAATATTGTAGAGCCCTAAATATAAATATAATTGTAAGGCAATCAGAAAAAATAAACCTATGGGGAAGTCATCCCCACTATGTAGTTGTAGATACCCACAAGGAAATCGTAGATCTGCTGCAGTATATCTGCACCTCCAGCCTGCTTGCTCATACTTTCAAGTTTCTGTTTAAAGTCCGTGAGGTTTCCCTGAACCCTCTGGGATGCTGCAACCGAATCAGCAACCTGCTGGACCTGGTTATCTGAAAGGTTGATGTTCATGTCCTGTGCAACATTAACAACGACATTCTGTATATCAGCAGGGTCCTGAAGGTTCCTGTTCTCTGTCTGGTTCTTAACTTCCCCGAACAGCTGTGCTATCTGGTCCCCTGTTGCATTGGTATCATTTGCAAGCTGACTCTGGAGGTATATTTCCTCTATGGAAACCTTTTTAGCCTCCTCAGGGATCTCCTGACCCACAGCAATCTCATATGACCTGAGAACCCCTGCAAGGGCAGCCTCACCGGATGCAGGGACTGGTGATGTTACCACCACGTATCCACGATCTATACCCGAGGACCTCAGGGCATTGGCGTACATTTCAGGTGTCACCACCCTTATCTTGCTTGCATCAACCGAGACCTTTATCCCCTCCGAGTAGGAGAGGTCCACCATTGCACAGGAGAGGATCTGGGATGGTGAATAGACAAGGCCCGTGATGCCCTTTGAGACCTCATTAACCTCAGATGCCCTTATAACCCTTATGTCAGCACTGTTAATATCCCTGTCTGTCTTTGATTTGAAGTAATTCAGGACAGAGTTCCTGTAGGCGGGGTTGCTGTCTGTTGCCTCACCAAGGGTTATTGAAAACCCGGAGGCAGCAAATACTGGTGCGGTCACCATGATGACGATGAGAAGTCCCAGAACTAGTTTTCTCATAGATACCACCTCCATATCATTATGGTTCTCCAGGTATTTATACAGGTATGGGTAACCTCAAAGGACGAATAGGGTCCTCCAGGCCGTTAACCATGAAAGAATAAGCAGACTTCCCCGATAGGGTCCCTATACCAATAACCATGAACATCCTGAAGCCTGATGCCCTAGATCCTGGTGGTTTTCAGTATCAGCTATACCAATAACTTCTAGGTGCAATGGGATATCAGATGAAAAGAAGTGTATGCAGATCATCCCAGAAGGACGACCCGGCTCTCCCTTGACTCATCAATTATATCCATGCCTGATTCGGCTGCGATTTTCTCTGCAAATTCGTAAACCTCATAGAAGAGGGGCATATTATCTATCTCAAGCCTCCTTCTTGAGTAACCTATGTACATGTAGGCCTTGACCTCAACAAAATCTGGGCGGGCCCTTTCTATCATATCCGCGAAGAGTTCCGGTCTTTTCATGTTAATGTTCCTCACCGCGGTGATCCGCAGAACCCTCCTGCACCTGAAGGAGGGCATGAGTTCAAGGGACTGGTTCAGGAGTTCCCATGCCCCCTGAATCTGAGGCCTGCACAGTTCTTCATATGTTTCCCTGTCAGGGGCGTCCAGGGATATGTATAGCTGTGTTGGTTCTTCAGAAAGGGACTCGAGGTTTTCAGCTGCAAGGCCATTTGTGACAAGGAAGGTTGTGAAGTTTCTCCTGTGGAATTCCTCAAGGAGACCGTCCATGTCCGGGTAAAGGAGGGGTTCCCCTGCCAGTGATATTGCTGCGTTTGATGGTTCCTGTGCCTCAAGGGCCTTCCCTTTATCGGCTTTCTCGTTACCGAAGTAGCCGCAGAGAAGGTTCCTCTGGGCCTCAACCGCCCCGTCTATTATCTCTGAGGGTTCATCCCACGGGCCTTCCCACTGAACACGCGTCGATGAGAGGTTCCTCCAGCAGAAAAGACACTTTTGCTGGCAGAAAGGTACTGCCGGTGACATCTGAAGGCATCTGTGGCTTTTAATCCCGTAGAATTTCTCCTTATAGCAGACTCCCTCATTTACTATACTCTTCTTTGTCCAGAGGCACGTTTTAACGGCTGAGTGGAGGTTGCTTCCAACAAAACGGTACCCCATTCTCTCCATTCTTTGCCTTGCTTCTTCTGAATACATCCATGACCCATCTTAAATTTTGATAAGACTGCTCTAATTTTAGGTTGGACGCCCTGATATAAAGATAACCCCCATCATACTAAAATCATGATGTTTATTATCATAGCAGGGCATTCATGGACCCTTAAACGCCCCTTTAATCCATCAGGGGGCTTTGCATGGATTTAAATACTTTTTAACGCCTTAAAACATATATTTAATCTACAATGTATTTGAATGGATTTTAAGGGCCTTTAAGTATCTTTAAGGCCCTCTGTTTCCTTTACTGGATGGACAGGGCCCTCCAATAGCCAGTTAAAACCTTATCCTCCAATTCAGTCTGAGAGTCCTCCAAATCAAGAGAAAGGCAGTATATAAGCTTTGTTGTCTTCCTCCGGAAACAAAGATTTATATATATCCGTGATGTGATTAAGGTTCATGGTAAGGTCGGCAGGATATGACCTGCCATCAGCGGAGGCGGTAAGATTAAGAGACACTCGCGTTACCTCGCTCTACTTGCACTTGCAGTAGCAGTGAGTACCATACCTATAGGACAGATGGAATCTCAAGATTCCAGTGGCGAAAAACCAACCTTAATCAAGTCAGAACCGGCAGTTAAGGTAAGTGCTGTTTACACAAAGAAGTACACCAAGAAATCCAAGAGCTACGCCAGATATACAAAGAAGAAATACACAAAGGCCGCCTACAAGACAAAGGTCAAGAGAAAGTACAGGTCAAAGGCCAGTTACAGGACCGCCACAAGGAAGGCCTACACCCGTGCAGCAGGCTCAGAGGAACTCAATGACCTCCAGGGCGATGAAGGCCTTGAAAGGCTCGCTGGCTACATCAACAAGAACTTCAACCACAGGTCCGGTGGTCCGCACACAGCAGAGGGTGTTGAAAAAGCAGGGTACGGTGACTGCTGGGGCCTTTCAGACTGGGCCGCCAAGAAACTTGCAGCCAACGGCTACAAGGTAAAGGTAGTTCAGGGGGCAACATCAGCTTCATCAAGGCACAGGTGGCTCCATGTCTACTCTGAGGGACGATGGACAAGCTTTGAACCGTCACTGGTAACAAAGAGATATGGAAGTAGACATTATACTGCAACCTGTGGGAAGGCAACCACCGTTGTCAAAACCTACAACATGTAGTATAATGTTTACACATCTTTTTTTATATCATCATCCAGTACGGGATCATCCCTCCAGTCACACCCAAGCAGAGTTATAACTGACACATATTATTATAATAGATACCCTCCATACTATCAGATAATTCTCATTAATCATCCGGAGGATTGGAGTTGAAGGAAGACACACCCATCGTTATACTGAACTTTAAAACGTATCTTGAGTCAACCGGTGAAAGAGCCGTTGAACTGGCATCAGCCTGTCAGAAGGTTGCAGATGAAACAGGCGTGAACATAGCGGTGGCGCCCCAGCACATGGACCTTTCAAGGGTTGCGGGAGCCGTTGAGATCCCTGTTATGGCCCAGCACATTGACCCCATCGGGGCAGGGGGGCATACCGGCAGCGTGCTTGCAGAGTGTGCCCTGGAGGCAGGTGCCAGAGGCACCCTCATAAACCACTCCGAGAGGAGGATGCTCCTTGCGGACGTGGAGGCTGTTAT
>FWPV01008577.1_pt1 | contig 17444 bp, 17 predicted proteins | sample 2228371 | NCBI WGS metagenome assembly FWPV01 (sample SAMEA103939776, study PRJEB20133) | metagenome | reverse complement strand
CTGTTGCTTATACTCACGGGAGGGTGAGCAGTTACGCACGCGTGATATTTTAGTCAGCCTGGGTGACGAAGCCATGTGGTAACTGCCTAACGAAGCCGTGCCTCCTCAAACCGACAAGTTAGGCTCATCGCAGGATGCTGTGTAGCCTTTCCGCAAGCCGGAGACTTGCGCCACATTCTGCGGTACAATCTTGCTCTGTTTGTGAAGAATTGCTGCCTTCAAGGATTTTAGACAGTTACTCACAATCATCTCCCTCCTCTCTCGTGATGCACGCATTGACGCGATAGGGCACGTGAGGTACAATTAGCACGCAGGTCTGACTATCGTGGATAAATGCCACCCCCTACATTTGCTACACGAGGAGAGGAAATGAAGACCATTCTAGAGCGTATTGGCCTGTGTATCGTGTTGATCACCGCCTATGTCGCGGGCGCGCCGACGATACGCGCACAATCGGCTATTCCGGTGCGTATCACGGTGGACCCCGCGGCGGGACGCATCCCGATCAGCCCCTACATCTACGGGACAAACCAGGACTTGAAAGGGGTGGAGCGCTGGGCCGCCCGGCGGCTGGGCGGCAACCGGACGACCGGTTACAACTGGGAGAACAACGCCTCCAACGCCGGACAGGATTGGCGTCACATCAGCGACAACTATCTGTGCAAGGCCGTGGGTGTGACCGATTGCGACGAGCCGGGCGCCGTGCTGGCGACCTTTCACGATCAGTCACTGGCCCAGGGTGCCTACTCGATCATCACACTGCAAATGGCCGGCTATGTGGCCAAGGACAGACTCGGTTTCGTCCGCGAAGACCAGACCGCCCCCTCGAATCGCTGGGTGCCGGTCGTGTTTGCCAAAGATGCGCCTTTTGCCTATCCGCCCGACCTGAACGACGATATAGTGTATATGGACGAGCTGGTCGCCTACCTGGTCAGCAAGTATGGCGATTCCGCCAGCCCGACCGGTGTGCGCGCCTATGCGCTCGATAACGAGCCGGGGCTGTGGCACGAAACACACCCCCGTCTGCACCCTGCACACATCACATGCGCCGAGATCATCACCCGCTCGGCGGCATTGGCGCAGGCGGTGAAGGCCGTAGACCCCGGCGCGGAAATCTACGGCCCGGCGCTGTACGGCTTCAATGCCTACCTGAGCCTGCAAGACGCGCCCGATTGGCCGGCGCTCAAGGATGGTTACACCTGGTTTGTGGACTATTACCTCGACCAGATGCGCCAGGCGTCCGAAGCGGCCGGGATGCGGCTGGTGGACGTATTCGACGTGCACTGGTACTCGGAGGCGCGCGGGGGCGGCAAGCGCGTGGTCTTCGAGGTCACCGGGACGGAGGAGACACGCCGCGTGCGCGTACAGGCCCCGCGCACGCTGTGGGACCCGACATATACCGAGGAAAGTTGGATCGCGCAATACTTCTCCTCCTACCTGCCGCTGATCCCGATGCTCCAGAAATCCATAGACGCCTACGACCCCGGCATCAAACTCGCCTTCACCGAGTGGGGCTACGGTGGTGAGAGCGACATCACCGGTGGCATCGCCGCCGCCGATGTACTCGGCATCTTTGGCAAATATGGCATCTACCTCGCCGCGCACTGGTCCACGGAGCAGAAATCGGACTATATCGCCGCTGCTTACAACCTCTATCGCAACTACGACGGCGCGGGCGGGGCGTATGGCGATACGGCGGTGCAGGTCGAAACCAGCGACATCGAAAACACCTCGGCCTACGGTTCAGTGTTTGCCCAAGACGATGGAACGCTGCACCTGATCGTGATCAACAAGAACTTCTCAAGCCCCGTCGAGGCGACGTTCTCCATTGCCGGGGGCACGCCATACCGCTCGGCGCAGGTGTGGGGCTTCGACGAAAACAGCCCACAGATCGCCGCCGCTGCGCCGGCAACGGTCGAGGGTGGTCAATTCACTTACACCATCCCGCCGCTGACGGTCTATCACATCGTGCTTTCCACCCCAGCAGCGGCGCAGCCGACCGCCACGCCGGAGCCCACGTCCCCACCCGCGCCTACAGCCTCCCCGACCACCGTGCCCCCTACGGTGACTGTGCCCCCAACCGTCACGCCCGAACCGGCAGCCCCTCAGCCCGCCCAGATGGCACCGGCCGTCTACATCCTAGGGGCACTGCTGATCGTCGTCATTGGCGTCGGCCTGATCGCGTTGCGCCGCCGTGGCTGATCTCATCGTAGAATCTGGAGACGTGCCCGATGAACTTCCGCGAGATGAATCAAGCCATATTCCGGGGCGAACGGCCACCCCATGTGTTCTTCCAACCGCGCATTGAACCCTGGTACGCCTGGCATCGTGAATTCCAATGTATGCCGGCGCAGTACGCCGAGATGACATTGCCGCAGCTTTTTGACTACCTCGGCGTCTCGATGCGCTACGTGCATTACTATACCGACCAGCCCGACCCGGTTATTCAAAGCTACACGCCGGATGTGATCATCCATGAAACGCGGGAAGGAGACCACTGCACGGTAGTCTTCGAAACACCGTATGGTGCCCTGACACAAGAGCTGCGCTACACAGCCGATCACACGTGGCGCACGCACGAGTTTGCCGTCCGCCAGCCGGATGACTTGCGCAAATTGCGTTGGCTGTACGCGCATCGCGTGTACCATTTCTCACCGGAAAACTTCGCCATCGGCAGCGCGTTCGTGGGGGAGCGCGGCGAGCCGCAGTTCTGGGTGGCGCGCAGTCCCTACCAGGCGCTGGCACTGGATTGGATGCGCTACACCGACTTCATCTACGCCCTGGCCGACTCGCCGCGCGAAGTCGCCGCCACGATGCAGGCCATAGATGAAGCTTATGATGCGTTGTTCGAGGAAATCGCCGCCTCGGGCATGGTCAAAATCGTCAATTTCGGCGAGAACCTGCACGCGCACCTGCTCTCGCCCCGCTATGTGGAAAGCTATCTGCTGCCCTGGTACGCCAAACGCTCCGGCCAGCTGCACGCTGCGGGCATCTACACACACGTGCACCTCGACGGCGCGGTCAAAGGGTTGCTGCCCTACCTGAGAGATATGCCCTTCGATGGCATCGAAGCGCTGACGCCGGTACCCCAGGGTGATGTGACGCTCGAACAGATCAAGGAACATATCGGCGACAAAGTGGTGCTGGATATGATCCCCGCCGTGTTATTCCTGGAGACATACACGCGTGAACAGTTGATGGAGACCGTCGAGCGCATCGTCACGCTGTTCCACCCTCGCTTGGTGCTGGGCATCTCCGACGAATTGCCCGAAGGCGCAGGAGAAGAAGCCATCGCGCGGGTCAAGCTGGTCGCCGAGTGGTGCCGCGCGCACGGCGGGTAGCGGCGGCGGACTCCCCAATGTGTGGGGGTGTCGGCATCTCCCCGGCCGGTGCATGACTTCGATTTGCAACAGACATCTGGAGGAGAACCAGGCAATGTCCAACAACCCCATCGCGTTGATTCAGACGCTCGACTTGACCAAGCACTATGGCCAACACCGTGCCGTCGAAGGCGTGGAGTTCGCCGTGCACGGCGGGGAGATTTTCGGCTTCCTTGGGCCCAACGGCGCCGGCAAAACAACGACGATGCGCATGATCGTGGGGCTGCTACGCCCGACACGCGGGCGCGTTTTCGTCGCCGGCCACGATGTGCAAGCCGAGCCGTTGCTCGCCAAAGCCGCCGCCGGCTACGTGCCCGAAGAACCGTTCCTCTATCCCAAGTTATCGGGGCGCGAGTTCCTGCGCTTCGTCGGCGATCTCTACAGCGTGCCTGCGGCGCAGGCCGAGCGGCGCGCCGAGGAACTGCTGCGCATGTTCGGCCTGGACGACGCCGCCGATAGCCCGATTGACTCCTACAGTCACGGCATGCGCCAAAAGACGGCCATCGCGGCGGCGCTGGTACACGACCCGCGCGTGTTGGTGTTGGACGAGCCGACTTCGGGGTTGGACCCAAAGAGCGCACGGCTGATCAAAGATATCCTGCGCCAAATGGCCGACCGCGGCGCGGCGGTCTTCCTTTCCACCCACATCCTGGAGATCGCCGAACGTATGTGCGACCGCATCGGCATCATCAACAACGGCGAACTCATCGCCGTCGGGACGATGGACGAGCTGCGCGCGATGGGCGCGGGCGAGACCAGTTTGGAGGAGATTTTCCTCAAGCTGACCGGCGGCGCGGAGTATGCCGAGATCGCCGGGGTGCTCCAATGAGACTGCTGAGCGTGGTGTGGAAACTGTTGCGCGTCCGCTGGTGGATTTTCCTCAGCAGCCTGCGCCGCGCCAAGGGTCGCCGGTTGTTCGGTTATATCATCTCCCTGCTCGTGACGTTCATCTTCATTGTCGGGGCGTTTTCCGTAAGTTGGCTGATCTTCTCATTGATGCAAGACCCATATCTTGCCAGTGCGACCGGAGCACAGTCACTAGAGAACATCCCGGTCACGGTGTTATCGGGCGCTTTCGTGATCGTTTTTCTGCTGAGTTTTCAAGTCTTGCTACAGGGACTGTACCTCTCCGGCGATATAGATTTCTTGCTCAGCGTTCCCATTCCAGCGCGCGCGGTCTTCGTCGCCAAGCTGATCGAGGCGATCCTGCCGAATTTCACCTTCCTGGCCGCGTTGATGCTGCCGATGTTGTGGGGCCTGGGGGCATCGGGGCGATACAATCTGCTCTACTACCCGCTGACGGTGGTGCTGTTGGCGTTACAGGCGTTGGCCGCCGCGGGCTTGAGCGCGATGCTGGTCATGGCGATCACGCGCGTCTTCCCGGCGCGGCGGATTTTCGAGGTGGTCTCGTTCGTAGGGGCGATCCTGGGAATGTGGTGTTCGCAGTGGTATAATCTCAGCCGCGCTTTCAGCGACAATCGCGCGCCCGATATGCTTCCATCCTTCCTCCGGACGGCCGGCGCGTTGGGGCGCTTCCACAGTCCGTGGCTGCCGCTGGCCTGGCCGGGGCTTGGATTACTGGCGCTGGCACGCGGGCGCTGGTTACCGGCGCTGGGCTACCTGGCGTTGAACGGCAGCGCATGCATCGGCATCTTCCTGGTCGCGCTGACAATGGCGGAGCGGCTCTACTACTCCGGCTGGGCCAAGATGCGGGCGGCACCGGCGCGCCAGCGCCGCCGCGCGACGCTCCCCCGCGAGAGGCGCGCCGGCCATATCCCGTTCCTGCCGCCGCCGGTCGGCGGTATCCTGCTCAAGGACCTGCGCATGTTGCGGCGCGATCTGCGCAACCTCTCCCAGCTCATCAGCCCGATCATCTTCGCCCTGCTCTACGCTGTCATGTTCCTCTCGCGCGGCAGCACATTCAGAGAAGGTATCCTGAGCATGGGCATCGCCCAGTTTGCGGTCTACGGCACAATCCTGATCACGCTCTTTGCCTGCTGGGGACTTGCCAGCCGCCTGGCGTTGGTCAGCTTTTCGCTGGAAGGGCGGCACTACTGGATCCTGAGAGCGGCGCCGATCAGCGCGGGGCAGCTGACGCTGGCGAAGTGGCTGGCCGCTTTCTTGCCCACGATCGGCGTGGGAACGGTGCTCATCGTGGGGATCGGCGCAGCGCAACGCGCCACGCCAGGGGATATTTTCTTCGGGTGGTGCACGATCGCCTTCATCGCCGCCGGCAACGTCGGGCTGAACCTGGCGTTCGGCATCACCGGTGCGCGGCTGGACTGGACCGATCCGCACCGCATGGCGGCCAACACCTCCGGCTGTCTCGTCACGCTACTCAATCTCGGATTTCAGAGTGTGAGCGTGATGCTCTTCTTGGGGCCGCCGATCGCAGCGGGCACGCTGAACCTGTCGCCGATCGCGGGGCAGTTGGTCGGGTTCGGGCTGGGCGGGACACTCTGCGTATTGGTCGCCATCCTGCCCCCCTGGTTGGTGCACAAGTGCGTCCTGACGCTCGGAGAAAGCCCCACGTGACATAATCCGCCATACATCCGAGGAGGTCTATGCAAAAACAGATACTGATTGTCGGAATCGTCATGGTGCTGCTGGTGGCCGTGGGAGTACCCATTCAAGCAACGCCGCGTCATCAAGCGCGCTCGGTCATCACCTACCCGACCGAGGGCACGACCGTGAGCGGCGTCGTCCAGATCACCGGTGCCGCCACGCACCCGAACATACTCTGGTATAACGTCAGCGTCGCCGCCGGCGCGAGCGCGACGGGCGGATCGCAGTGGATAACGCTGGCCGAAGTCCATAACACGCCGGTAGATGGCGGTGTGTTGGCCACTTGGGACACGACGGGTATGCCGGATGGTCTCTACACATTGGCGTTGACGGTGCGCGGGCAGAATGACGAGATGTACTATCAGACCTTCGTCGGCAACATCACCGTCAACAACGCCGCGGCTGCTCCACCGACCCCCACGCCTGAGCCGACGCCCACCGAGACGCCGCCCGTTGCCGCGCCCACCATTGTGATCGCCTCGCCGACGCCGGTGACCATCGAGCAGCCTCCGACGGCGACCCCGCTGGCCTCTCCCACTCCCGGCGGCGGGGATGAGATAGTTGCGGAATCCGGCAGCGAGAGCGGCGGTGGCCTTAACCTAAAAATCCCCATCAGCATGGCGCAGCTACGGGCGGCATTTTTGAAGGGCAGCAAGTTCACCCTGTTCTTGTTTGCGTTGTGGGGACTGTACATGTTCGTGAAAGCCCTGGCGCGCTGGGGATTGCGCCACTTCCTGGGGTCGCCCCGCCGGTGAGTCTTCCGCATGGAGACCGAATTTTACATGGCAGTGGGCCTGGGTAACCCGGGTCAGCAATACGCCGGCAACCGTCACAACGTCGGCTTCCGCTGCGTGGAACGGCTGGCCGCGTTGCACGGTCTCACATTTGACAAACAGCAGAAACAAGCGCTCATCGCCGCGGGGAAGATCGGCGAGCAGCGGGTGATGTTGCTCAAACCGCAGACGTTTATGAATGAAAGCGGGCGCGCCGTCGTCCCGCTGGCGCGTTTCTACCAGATACCGCCGGAGCGGATGTTGGTGGTGTATGACGACCTCGACCTGCCGCTGGGGACGTTGCGCCTGCGTCCCGAAGGCGGCAGCGGCGGGCACAAGGGCATGCGCTCGATCATCGAACACCTGGGCGGGCAAGACTTCCCGCGCCTGCGCATCGGCATTGGCCGTCCGCCCGGCCGGATGGACCCGGCCGCCTACGTGCTGCAGGATTTCGCGGCGGAGGAGCTGCCGCTGTTGGAGGAGACATTGGAGCGCGCCGTGGCCGCGGTGGAGACGTGGCTGCGGCAGGGGATCGAAGCAGCGATGGAACGGTACAACCGGGCAAGCGGGGTTGGATTGGATTGAACGGGATTGTGAGAAGGCGTGAACGATGAAACGAGCCGCGACGTTGAAAGAAATCTATCGCTGGGGTGGGCCTGTTACCTGCCGAGAAATGTAGAAGGGGAGCAGAAAGAGAAAATCGGAGCAATTCAAATGGCCTCGCCAGCTTCTTTCAGAGCTGCCTCAACCAGCGCCGCTGAGACGCGGAATCCAGCTCGCCGCAGACCATCCACCTCGGCGCGCAGTGAGGGGATCTCCCCTCGTAAGCGCGCTGCCAGGAGCAGGCCCAACGTCCCGATCGGACGAAGACCGGCGCGCCGGGCAAAACGGCGAGCGTCCAGATCATCCAACAGCACCCAGTCGGCGTTAAGTTCCTTAGCCAGAACGATGACTTCTGCTTCGCCCAGGTCGAGATTGGCGAGCAATAATTCAACAGCGGGGCGGTTGGCAACCTCGTGGACAGAGAGCCAGGAACAGACAGCAATCTCGATGTCTCGAGTCGCCTCATCGGGTTTGGCGCGAATCTCGTTCAACACCGCACAGGGGAGATAGAGCCGCTCCGCGCTGCGATGGAGCACGTCGAGGCGGCCCAGCTTGGCGAGAAAAATAAGAGGGCTGGCGTCTGTGACCCAGAGCGTCACTCGACCAGCTCCCGCGCTGCCCGAATCTCGGCGTCAACCTCCTCATCCCGAAGATTGATGGCGGGCGCGCCGATCTGGGCCAGGCGACGCAAAAATTCGAGCCGTCCCATACCGGCCAAGCGCGCCGATTTGCCGGCCGAGAGGCGGCCGAGCTCGTAGAGTTTGGCCGCCGCCAGGAAAGCCAGCTCTTGAGCAAATTCCACATCGGACATTTTGAGCGCCTGGGGTATGCCAGGCGGATACGGGATGACCGCTTGCGCCTGCGCCAGATCTCTTTGCATATCTATCGTTCCTCTCCCAGATGGTGTGGATGATTATAGACGTATTGCTGCGACTGTCAAGCGTTTGGCCCGCTCCCTAGTCGAAGGTGACCACTTATGAACCTCTCCGGCCTGCTCACCTCATTCGACCGCCTCCAACCCTACCGCGCCCTGCGCGACGACCTGCGGCAGGGTGAGACACCCCCCGCGCTCGGCTTGCCGCGCGCGACCCATCCGGCGCTCCTGGCCGCGCTTGCCCGTGACTTGCAGCGCCCCATTCTCGTCGTCGCCGGCTCGGTGGAACACGCCAAGTCACTCTCCCACTCCCTGCGCGACTGGTCCCCCGTCCCGGAGGCTATCCTGCGCTTCCCCGAACCGCTGGCCCTCTTCTACGAGCGCATCCCCTGGACCGACGAGGTCATCTCCGCCCGCCTCCACGTCCTCTTCACCCTCCATACCCTGGCCTCTGCTCCCCACCCTCCCATCCTCGTCGCCTCCGCCCGCGCCCTGATGCAGCGCACGCTGCCGCCGCGCCAATTCCGCGCCGCCATCCGCGAGTTCCGCGCCGGACAGACGCTCGACCTGGCGCGCGTGTTGGAACAATGGGCAGGACTCGGCTATGAAGCAGTCAGCGTCGTCGAAGCACCCGGCCAATTCAGCCATCGCGGCGGCATCCTCGACATCTTCCCTCCCGCCGACGCCACGCCCGTGCGCGTCGAACTCTTCGGCAACCAGATCGAGTCGCTGCGCCGCTTCGACCCGGCCACGCAACGCTCCCAAGAGCGGGTGGAGCGCGTGACGATCGCCCCCGCCCGCGAGGCGTTGCCCCGCTATGGCCCGCGCATCGCCCCGACCCTGGCCGCGCGCCTCCTGCCGGACCTGCCGCCCGACGTCCGCGCCGAACTGGAGGAACACTTGCAGAGACTGACGGCAGGCGCGCCCTTCCCCGGCATCGAATTCTACCTGCCCTGCTTCTACACCGAGCCGGCCACGCTGCTGGATTACCTCCCGCCGGATGCGCTGCTGGTCGTGGATGACCTCCAGGAATTGGCAGCGACCTGGGCCGACCTGGAAGCGGACGCGGTCAATATGCGAGAGTCCACCGGCCTGAACACACTGTGGCCCGACTTCCCGCTACCTTATCTTTCCTGGGATGAATGGACAGAACGCCTGGCCGACCGCCCGCTGCTCGTCTTGGGGCATGGTGATAGCTCCGCAGAAGAAACTCTGCTCTCCCCCCTTGCCGATTGTTTCCTGCCCGGTCCGCACTTCGGCGGGCAACTTAAGGGCGTGCTCGGCCACATTCGAGCGGCGCAAGAAAGTGGAGGCCAGGTGATCGTCGTCAGCCAGCAGGCCGGACGCCTGGCCGAGCTGTGGAGCGCCGAATCTCCCATAGACGAAAGCACCCTGAGCAGCGACGCGCTCCTGCCGCTCAACGAACTGACGCAGATGCCGCGCTCGCCCCTGACCTTTGTGCAAGGCTCGCTCGCCGAAGGATGGGGCCTGCGCGGGTTCGATCTGGGGGAACGGTTTGCCTCGCTGCACATCCTGAGCGATGCCGAGGTCTTCGGCTGGCGCCGCCCGGAGTCACGCCGTCCCGCTCGCCGCCGCAAAATCGCCCCGGAAACCTTCTTCTCCGACCTGAGTCCGGGCGATTTCGTCGTCCACATCGAACACGGCATCGGCATCTTTCGCGGCCTGGTCACGCGCGCGTTGGAAGGCGTCGAGCGCGAGTATCTACTGGTCGAGTACGGCGGCGCCGACCGGCTCTACGTCCCCATTCACCAGGCCGACCGGCTCAGCCGCTACATCGGCGCGACCGACCGGCCGCCGCGCCTCAGCCAGCTCGGTTCGACCGAATGGCGCGCGGTCAAGGCGCGCGCCAAACGCGCCGCCGAGGAGGTAGCCCGCGAGCTGCTCGATCTCTACGCTGCCCGCGAGTTGGCCCGCGGCCACGCCTTCGCGCCAGACACGGATTGGCAGCGCGAGCTGGAGGCCAGCTTCCCCTACTTCGAGACCGAAGATCAGCTGCGCGCCATTGCCGACGTCAAGGCCGATATGGAAAAACCCAAGCCGATGGATCGCCTCATCTGCGGCGACGTGGGCTACGGCAAGACCGAAGTGGCGCTACGGGCGGCCTTCAAGGCCGTCATGGACGGCAAACAGGTCGCCATTCTCGTCCCGACGACCGTCCTGGCGCAACAGCACTACGGTACGTTCCGCCAGCGTCTGGCCTCGTTCCCCGTCGAGGTCGAGATGCTCTCCCGCTTCCGCTCCCATGCCGAGCAACAAAAAATCCTGCAACGCCTGGCGAAAGGTCAGATAGACATCGTCATCGGTACACACCGCCTGTTGCAGAAAGACGTGACTTTCGCCGACCTGGGATTGTTGATCATTGACGAAGAGCAACGTTTTGGCGTCACCCATAAGGAACGGCTCAAGCGCATGCGCACCGAGGTGGACGTGCTCACACTGACCGCTACTCCCATCCCGCGCACGCTCTACCTGTCGCTGACCGGCGTGCGTGACATCAGCACCATCGAGACACCGCCGGAGGAACGGTTGCCGATCACGACCTACGTCGGCCAGTACGACCCCCAACTTGTGCGCCGCGCCGTCCTCCGCGAGTTAGAACGGGGTGGGCAAGTCTTCTATGTCCACAACCGCGTCCAAACGATCCAGACCGTGCGCCGCAAGCTGGCCGAGCTGCTGCCAGAGGCGACACTCGGCGTGGCACACGGCCAGATGCGCGAGGCCGAGCTGGAGCGCGTGATGCTCCGCTTCGTGATGGGCGAGGTGGACGTGCTGATCTGCACCAGTATCATCGAGAGCGGCCTGGACATCCCCAACGCCAACACACTTATCGTCGAACGCGCCGACCGTTTCGGCCTGGCGCAGCTCTACCAATTGCGCGGACGCGTGGGGCGTGGCGCGCAACGCGCCTACGCCTATCTCTTCCATGACCGCTTGAGCCGCCTGACGCCGGAAGCGCGCCAGCGGTTGGAGACGATGCGCGAGGCCACCGAGCTGGGCGCCGGTTACACCATCGCCATGCGCGACCTGGAGATGCGCGGCGCGGGCGAGATCCTCGGCGCTCGACAGTCCGGCCACATCGCCGATGTCGGCTTCGACCTCTACACCCGCCTGCTGCGGCGGGCCGTGCAGGAACTCCAGGCCCGGCGCGCCGGCGACAGCGCGCCCGCAGCAACAGGCCCTGCGGAGATGATGGAAGGAGTACGCATTGACCTGCCGATCCCCGTCTCCCTGCCTGAGTTTTATGTCCCCGATGCGCGCTTGCGCATGCAGCTCTACCGACGGCTGGCAGAACTGACTTCTTGGGAAGAGATCACCGAGCTGGAGCAAGAGCTGGCCGACCGTTTCGGCCCGCTCCCGCCTCCCGCGCTAAATCTGATGTACCAGCTGCGCCTGAAGATACTCGCGTCACGCGCCGGGGTGAGTGTCATCACCGTAGAAGCCGGTCGTCTCCTGTTGCGCCTGGGAGAGGAAGCATGCCTGCATCTCGAATCGCTCAAACAGCTCCTCGGCGAGCGCGCCTCCATCGGCCGCCGCGACGTGCGGTTGCCGATGGAGAAGGATTGGCGGGAAGAGCTGGTCGCGGTTTTGAAGAAAATGGCCGCCGGCGCGGGTGGGTAATGTTGTCATCCCATCAATTGGCATTATAATTAGATGCAGAACGGAGCGACATGCCTGAGCGACATATAGATTGGCTGCGACAAGCGCGCCGCGACCTGGCGCACGCCCGCCGCTCGGTGACGCATGGCGATTATGAGTGGGCCTGTTTCGCCGCTCAGCAAGCAGCAGAGAAGGCGATCAAGGCGGTGTATCAATGGCTGGGCGGTGTGGCCTGGGGACACTCGGCCACGATGTTGTTGACTCACTTGCCCGAACCGTACACTCCCGGCGCAGGATTGGTAGATCGGGCCAAGTCATTGGACAAACATTACATCCCGGCTCGGTATCCCAACGGATTCGAGCGGGGTGCGCCCTGTGATTACTATACCCTGGCCGAGGCCGAGAGGAGCATAGAGGATGCAGGCGCCATCGTGCGCTTCTGTGAGGATATTTTGGCTGGATCGGGAGAAAACGCTTGAGGAACTCAGGTTGATCGCGCGTCGCTTGAGGGCAGATCACCCGGAGATTGAGCGGGTTCTTCTATTCGGCTCCCTGGCGCGCAGGGACGCGGCGCCTGGCAGCGACGCGGACCTGTTGCTCATCCTATCCTCCGGCGATGGGGCGTTTTGGGAGCGAATCCCCCGCTACTTGCCGGAAGGTGCCTCGCTGGGCGTAGAGGTCTTTCCCTATACCCGCGCCGAGATCGCGGCGATGTTAGACAATGGAAACGCCTTCATCCGGCAGGCGCTGGCCGAAGGAATCGTATTGGAGGGGTAACTGCTCACCCTCCTGTGAGTATGAGCAACAGGACGCCCGGCTTCAGCCGGGAAATCCTCGCTGAAGCGAGGCGTCCGGCCCCAAAGACAGCCTGTGAGAGGAGCGGGTGAGCAGTTACTTGGAGGGAGACTAAATGGGCTGGATACGCGATCTTTCTCTCATCCTGCTGGCTATCGAGATGTTCGTGCTGTTTCTGCTACCGTTGGCCTTGTGCGGCGGGCTGGTCTACGCTCTGTGGCATCTGCGGCGGCGCGATCGCCTGCCCGCCTGGTTGCAATTGGCGCGCGCCTATCTCTCATTGGGATTAGCCTACATTGAGCTAGCTATGGCGAGCATCGCCCGTCCCATCCTGGCCGTCCACACGGCCACGGCGACGGCGCAAGGGTGGCTCGGCGGAATTGCGAATCGGACAAAAGGAGGCGAAAAATGAACCTACGCACCCGACTTCTCATCACCGGCGGCATCCTGGGCGCGCTCCTGGGCGTAGTCGTCGCATATCTCTACTGGAAATCCACGCCGGTTGAGGTGGACGAGGATGGTCAGGAGCGGTTGCCCACGGTGCAACCGGGCAACGCTATCGCCGCCGTACAGGGTGTGATCAGCGCAGTGGGGCAGATCGCACGCCTGAGCCGGCCGGCATAGGGCGCTCGGACGTGGCAACCTCCGCGCAGAAACCGGGTTGGGAACGCATCTGGGCCGACCTCGACGCGTTGCCGGCGTACTGGAGCGCGCCGGAGCCGTCTGTCGTAGCCTGGGGCGAGGAGCTGTGGGCTGCCGGAGATCGGCACGCCGGCGGCCGGCGCGTGCTCGACCTGGGCTGTGGCATTGGGAGGCACACCGTCGCGTTGGCGCGGCTGGGCTTCTCGGTTGCGGCAGCCGACATTTCCCCCTCCGGCCTGGCGACCTGCGCGGCCTGGCTGGCCCGCGAAGGGCTGAGCGCCGCGCCGCTCTGCCAGGAAATGGAGCGTTTCCCATTCGCCGATGGCGTGTTCGAGGGGATGGTCGCCTATCACGTTATCTACCACACCACGCTCGACGGCATGGGACGGGTGCTGGCCGAGGCGCGCCGCGTCCTCCGCTCCGGCGGACGGCTTTACATCACCGCCCTGGCGCGGGAGGACAGCCGCGTGGCCGGCCATCGTGCCGATGTCGAGACGGGGCGTTGCGTGGAACTGGAACCATTCACGTTTATCTACCTGCGCGACGCGCCCGGCGACAAGTATCTGCCGCACCACTATTGCGACGAGGCCGAGCTGCGCGGCCTGCTGGCCGGTTTCGTCGTGGACGGATTGCGCCTCGACCACCGCCGCTTCACCGACGAGAGCGGCGCGCTCCAGACCGGTGCGCATTATCACGTCCAGGCGCGGCGGGTGTGAAACGTGAATAATGGAATGACCGCTGTATTCATGATGCGTTGCGTCTTGTGGATCGGAGAATAATATGAGCTACGTAGCGCATGTGCAAGAGCTGCCCCAAGAATGGCAAGTGCCGTTATTGAAAGTGCTCGAGGCGTTCGAGAGCAAAATCCACGCTGATTTAGCTGTGCGTCGCAAGGATTTCGACGCGCTCAGAGCGGTTGTACGGGATCTGGCCGAGGCGCAGAAGCACACCGAGCAGCGCGTGGGCCGCCTGGAGGTCGCGCTGGCCGAGCTGGCCGAGTCGCAGAAGCGCACCGAGCAGCGCGTCGAAGAGCTGGCCGAGGCGCAGAAGCGCACCGAGCGGCGTGTCGAAGAGCTGGCCGAGGCGCAGAAGCGCACCGAGCAGCGCGTCGAAGAGTTGGCCGAGGCGCAGAAGCGCACCGAGCGGCGTGTCGAAGAGCTGGCCGAGGCACAGAGAGAGATGATGGCGGCCATCAAGACATTGACTGATGTACAGTCCACCCTGGTCGGAGACCGGGTGGAACGTCGTTATCGCGAGAGGGCGTTTGGGTATTTCGGACCGGTGTTACGCCGGGCACAGAGCGTTTCCCTGGGAGAGCTCGAGCCTCAGCTGGAGCAACATCTCTCCGATCGGGAGATGGATGATCTGCGCTGGCTGGATGTGTTGGTGCGCGGGAAGGCCAGACGCCACCCCGATGAGCCGGAGGTTTGGTTAGCGGTCGAAGTCTCGGCGACGGTGGACAGCAATGATGTAGAGCGTGCCCGTCGGCGCGCCGAGCTGCTGCGCAAGGCCGGTTATCTGGCTATGCCGGTCGCTGCCGGGGAGCGCGTGCTCGAAGGTGCCAAAGCCTCCGCCGCCGAGCACCATGTTTTCCTGCTTCAGGATGGTCAACATTATTTCTGGGAAGAGGCTCTGGCCGCCGCCCTGGCCGCTTTCGCGCGGGTCAACCGGCCGGAGAATGAGCTGTGAACATCGAGGAGGATAAAAAATGGCTTTCAAATTTCCGTCCGACGAATGGATCAAGGAACTGAGCAAGCAGCTCAACGCGAGCGAATCATACGAGAAAGCAGCAAAAGATTGGGAAGGCGATTTCGTCTTCGTTGTCGAGCCGGATGAGGCTTATCCAGAGACAGCCTATCTATTCCTCGGTCTCTACCACGGCAAAAGCCCCGATGCGGGATTGCTGACGAGCGAATCCGAACGCCCGGCCGAATTCACACTGCGTGCCCCGTTCAGCAACTGGCGCAAGGTCATCGAAGGCCAGCTCGACCCCATCCAGGGCATGATGACGAAAAAGCTGCGTGTCGAGGGGAACATGATGAAAATCATGCGCTATCCCAAGGCGGCTAAAGAGATCGTCTCCTGCTGCGCCCAAGTGCCGACGGATTGGTAGATTGGGGATTGGTAGATTGGGGATTGGTAGATTGGTAAATTGGTAGATTGGGGATTGGTAGATTGGTAAATTGGGAGATTGGGGATTGGTAGATTGGTAAATTGAGAGATTGGGGATTGGTAGATTGGTAAATTGGGAGATTAGGGATTGGGAACAGGGCAAGAATCTACCAATCTACCAATCTACCAATCTACCAATCTACCAATCTACCAATCTACCAATCTACCAATCTACCAATCTACCATCCTAACAACACAAGGAGGAACGCCCCATGTGGTATTTCGTCTCTCCCCAAATCGTCTTTGGCGAGGGCGCGCTGACGGCTCTCGATGAGCTGGAAGGGCAGCGCGCGTTGATCGTCACCGACACAACGCTGGTGAAATTGGGACTAGTGGAACAGGTCAAGGCACGCCTGGAGCGTATCGGCATGGAGGTGCGCGTCTTCGATGGCGTCGAGCCGGACCCCAGCGTGCAAACGGCGCAACGCGGCGCGGAGGTCGCGCGGGAATTCGCCCCGGACTGGATCATCGGCCTGGGCGGCGGCTCGCCGATGGACGCGGCCAAGGCGGTCTGGATCCTCTACGAGCGGCCCGACCTCCAACCGGCCGAGATCAACCCCTTTATCCGGCTCGGCCTGCGCCAAAAAGCGCGCTTCGTCGCCATCCCCACCACCAGCGGCACCGGCTCCGAGGTCACCATGGGCATCGTGCTGACCGACACCGTCGAGCAGCGCAAGTTGGGCCTGGGCAGCCGCGAGGCCGTGCCCGACATCGCCATCGTGGATCCGAGCATGGCGGCCGGGATGCCCCCGCAGTTGACCGCCGACACCGGGCTGGACGCGCTGACGCACGCCGTCGAGGGCTACACCTGTGCCTGGCACACCGATTTCACCGACGGGCTGTGCTTCAATGCCGTGCGTCTCATCTTCGCGCACCTGCCCCGCGCCGTGGCCGACGGCAACGATATGGAGGCACGCGAGCGGATGCACAACGCCGCCGCCTGCGCCGGCCTGGGCTTCAGCAACGCGCTGACCTCCATGGCACACTCACTGGGACATGCGGTGGGCGCCGCCTTCCACACACCGCATGGCCGCGCCGTGTCCATTTTCCTGCCCTACACGGTCGAGTTCATCGCCCACGAGGCCCCGGAGCGGTTCGCGGACCTGGCGGCGCTGCTGGGCATCTCCCAGGCCGGCGGCGAGGAGGGCGCACGGGTACTGGCGGCGGCGATCCGCGACCTGTGCCGGCGGGTCGGCAATCCCACCAGCCTGGCCGAGGCGGGCATCGCGCGCGCCGATTACGAGGCAAAGTTGGATAAGCTGGTGGACGATGCCTTCAACGATACCTCGATGGTCTCCGCCGCCCGCACGCCTTCGTACGATGAGCTGCGGCAACTCTTCATCTATGCCTACGAGGGGCGGGTGGTGGACTTTTGATGAATACTTCAACGATTGAAGTCCAGACAGCTCTAGTAAAACATGTCAATGTCACTGAAGATGCTTTGGTCGTTGATCTGGCCGATGGGCGCACCATCTGGGCGCCTCTTGCGTGGTATCCTCGTCTCTTGTATGGCCCACCGGAGGAACGGAATAACTGGCGGCTGCTCGGTCAAGGGGAGGGCGTTCATTGGCCCGATCTCGATGAAGACATCAGCGTGGAGAATATCATATCAGGACAACCATCGTGCGAAAGCCAACGCTCATTCCAGCGTTGGCTAGAAACGCGATCTTTGGAGCGTCCCCGTCCACTCGCGATGGCCGAGGCAGGGACATAACATTGGGGTAACTGTTCAGGTGGGGGCAATCTTACCGCCCAGGTGGCCGATAAGCTCGCCAATCCGCTTATCTCGGCGGTGAAAAATCCAAGACCGGCTGAACGGTTACCGGCAGAGGAGGAACAACCGATGCACGGCTACATGAACAAAATCCTGCGCGTTGACCTCACGGCGGGCAAACTGTGGGACGAACCGCTGAACACCGACTATGCCCGTGCCTTCGTCGGCGGCAGCGGCCTGGCCGCCCGTTACATCTACGACATGGTGGACGGCCGCACCGTCCCCCTCGCCCCAGATAACCCGCTCGT
>FWPV01008787.1_pt1 | contig 17446 bp, 10 predicted proteins | sample 2228371 | NCBI WGS metagenome assembly FWPV01 (sample SAMEA103939776, study PRJEB20133) | metagenome | reverse complement strand
AATATGGGAATGCAGCGCGCTTCAAGTCTGCTAATAAAAGATTGATGATATAGCCAGGACTTTTGGTAACATCAAACCGCTCCAAACCAGGCTCAGAGCCATGGGATAAAGACTTTTTTAAAAATTTTCAAAAAAACACTTGACATTTAACATAAAGGATAGAAACAACCCAACGGATGTTTGGTGATTGGGTGATTAGGTGATTAGGTAATTAGGTAATTAGTATCTAAGTGATAAAATTCTTGCTCAATGAGCAAAAATATTTTAACCGCGAATTCCGCGAATTATTCAAATTGCGCGAATTAAGAATTAGCGAATCCGCCAACTGGCGGATCGCGAAATTAGCGGTTCAAGGTCCTTTTGGTTCTGGCTTGTCCAGGTTAGGTAATTAGATGATTAGGTGATTAGTGCTATTGATAAAAATTTACGCTAGTGAGAATTAGTATGATTGTAAGTCACATCTTCACTTCTTCAAGGGGATGAACTATTGTAAGCCACCCTCTTTGAAGCTTGTGCTCGTAGGGCAGAGGATTTAGGGGAATGTTGGATTTAAATCTGAGCACGTAATATTAGAATGTAGAGGTCTATTTAAACTCATTCCAGGCAGTTTGGTTTGGCATTTGGGGATTGAGAATCGAAATTTAGTTGAGATTTGAAGTTTGGCGTTTGAGATTTACAAAGATCCATTGCGAAAAAATATGGTCAATGTATAGAACAAGACCAAATGACGTTACTCGAAAATCATCTCAAGCTAGGCATGGCGCTGTTGGTGCTGACACTCACGTGTACAAAATTGAATGAAGCGACGATGAATCAAAGGGTGAGCTGTGATATTTTGATCGCTGGTGGCGGACTGGGAGGCTGTGCGGCGGCGTTGCATGCGGCTAAGATGGGATTGACGGTTTGTCTGATCGAGGAGTGCGATTGGATTGGCGGCCAGATCACCTCGCAAGGCGTTTCGGCGCTGGATGAGCACGATTACATCGAGGAGTTCGGCGGCACGGCCAGCTATTATCAGCTCCGAAATGGGATTCGAGATTATTATCGGACGCATTATCAACTGGCCGATTCGGCTAAAAATAATCCCGCCCTGGATCCTGGCAATTGCTGGGTGAGTCGGCTGGGGTTCGAGCCACAGGCAGGGTTGGTAGTGCTGCATCAGATGTTGCAGCCGTTGGTGGATGCTGGCAAGCTTTCGATCTATACCAATACCCGAGCGATAGCCGCCACAGTGGCAGACGATCGGATTCAAACCATTACAGCCATCGCAGGCTCGGAGCACCAGCGGATTATTTTTGAAGCGCAGTATGTGATCGATGCCACCGAATTGGGCGATCTGTTGCCGCTGACGGGCACGGAGTACGTGGTCGGCGCTGAACCGATGGCTGCCACCGCTGAGCCACACGCCCATCCTGGCGCTGGGGATACGAAGTTAGTGCAAAGTTTCACCTACACGTTTGCGGTGGAATTTTGCCCAGGTGAAAATCACACCATTCCCAGGCCTGATGATTATGAATTCAATCGGGAGCATCAGCCCTACAGTTTGGTGACCGAGAAAGGCATTCGGTATTTGATGTTCGGACAAGCGCCAGGCACACCAGGCTCGTTCTGGACCTATCGTCGGCTGATCGATGCGGCGCAATTTCAGGATTCGGCTTTTCCCAACGACATCGCCATGATCAACTGGCACAGCAATGATTTTCGAGGTGGAACTATTCTTGATGTCAGCCCTGAGCAGCGACAACAGCGATTGCAACAGGCTAAAAATTTGAGCCTGGGGTTTCTCTACTGGCTACAAACCGAGGCCCCTCGGGATGATGGCGGCTATGGCTATCCCGAGCTGAAGCTGCGGAAGGACATCATGGGCACGGAGGATGGCCTGTCTCAATTTCCGTACATTCGAGAATCTCGGCGCATCAAAGCATTGCAGACGATTCGGGAGCAGGACATCTCGGCCGAATTTCAACCAGGCGCTCGGGCAAGATTTTTTGACAATAGCGTGGGCATTGGAAAATACTGGATCGATCTGCATCGTGGCAGCGACGAGGACCTGGGGCTGTTTCTGCCCACGAAGCCATTTCAGATTCCGCTGGGAGCGTTGATTCCCATTCGGATGAAAAATCTGGTCGCTGGTGCCAAAAACATCGGTACCACGCACATCACCAATGGCGCCTATCGCTTGCACCCCGTGGAATGGGCGATTGGCGAAGCCGCAGGTGCATTGGCAGCCTTAGCGATAAAGTTGAATCGCTCGCCGCATCAGATTCATGCGGATCCATGGCTGGTTCGACAATTACAGAATGATCTGGTTCAAGCAGGCGCTCCCATTACCTGGTTCATCGATGTTCCGCTGGAGCATCCTGCGTTTGCTGCGGTGCAATGGCTGGGGGGAATGGGCATCATTGAAGCCGCTCCAAATTCGCTGCTGTTTAGGCCAAGGCAGAATATCTCAAAAACCGATGCCCGACGATGGTTGCAGAATATGATCGATCGGCTAAACATCAAGATAGAAAATTTCGAGCAACTCGCGAATCGCTTTGTTGATAAAATCGAGGTAAACGACGGATTGGCATTAACCCGAGCTCAATTTGCAACGGCACTGGCAAATACGATTGAAATGCAACTGATGAAATACCACAAATGAAAAAAGCGTGAGCTGTTCTGATGCTGTCGGCAACCTCACAGGAAAAATGATCTCTCGATTAGTTAGGGGAGCAACGGTAGATTTTGGGTTAAAAAATAATCAAACAAAATCCTTGCGTAAGAAATGCATTTTGATTATATTTGGCCGTTGATTGATTGTCGCATTTCAAAACGAAGGAAGATCGAATTGAGTGTGATACAATTGATCGAACAACTATTCCGCATGAATAATTCTTTCTATCAGCTTTCAAATACAAGAGGGATTTCCTGGACCTTCTTTTATCCTGTGGGTGCAGGAATAATTTCATCTTCAATTTTTGTATATCTCATTTGCGTTCTCCAGCCGCTTCGAAAAAGGTACTTATTTTCTATTTTACCATTTCAAATTCCACATCACTTTGGAATTAATCTGTAAGGAGGTGATCAATCAAAAAAATACGTAAGAATCGTTATCGTCCTTAATTCTCGATTTCCAAATCGAGACCAATTTAATTCATTCGGTGTGAAACAACATGAAGGAGGTAGTATGAAGAAATCTTTAGCGGTTCTGTTATTGATGGTGATGTTGGGTGGAATGGTGTATGGCCAAACACCCATTACGAAATTGTGGGAGAATAGCGTAGCGGCGGGGACTTTGCCGTCCTGGTTTTCTCCCACGGGCAATACTGAGCGTGGATTTGCTTACGGCGTCGTTGACGGCAAAGAAAGAATCTATGTCGTGAGCAGAAACGCTGGGTTATTTGTCAGGATCATTGATGCAGTAACTGGCGGCCCGGCTGACGTCGATACATTGAAGATCAATAAAACGGTCGTGACTGGTGGCACCTTTGCGCTCAATGATATCGAGGTTTCTGATGACGGGATCATCTTTGCCTGTAATCTGACGGTCAATTCCACAACATCTGCGCTAAAAGTATATCGCTGGAATAGCGATACGAGCGATGCCATTGTCGTTTTCAATAGCACCACGTCAAGCGCCTATCGTTATGGCGATAAAATGACCGTGGTAGGCGCTGCGCAAGATAACAGCCTGGCCATTTACTTTGCTGCATCCCAAGCAAGTGGAGGCCCTGAACCCAAGCACGTGCTCAAGCTGACGACTGCCGATAATGGCATGACGTTCACAGCCACTGAAATACCGATCGCTGAAAAAAGCGGTGCATCACCAGCGGTCGGGCCGGTTGGATTAGGATTGAGCAGTATCTACGTCAATAGCAACGGCAACTACGCCAAGCAGTTTGACGTGACGACTGGTAATAAGCTCGGCGAAATACCAGGCTCAATTTTGGGGACTGGCAGCAATGCAATCCGGTACATTGAGGCTGGAGGTCACAAGCTGGTTGTATCCTACCAATATGGTTCGACCAAAGAGAACGCCCGAGTGGTGGATGTCACTGCAGGCGATGCGAATGCTGCCAGTATCGTTGAAACCGCGCAACTTGGAGCCAACACCAACCCAAATGGCACTGGCGATGTGGCCGTTAAAGATCTGGGCAACGGTAAGTTTATCGTCTATGTGTTAAGCACCAACAACGGTTTTGGCGCCTATGAGATCAATGCCAATTACCTGAGCGGCGTTTACTATGTCGGCGCGGCTGGCACTGGGCCTGGTGGTGTGGATCCGAACTATCCCTCACTTAAAGCCGCATTCGATGATCTCAACACCAAAATTGTATTGGGCAACTGCACCTTTTACATCACCAGCAACATCGATGAGCCATGCATCGGTGCAGGTCTGGGTTTAGCAGTTGACCCCAGCCCCTATTTCATCACTTTTAAACCATACCAGGGCGTTACACCTGTGGTCACCCTGGCTTACCCACTTGATGCCAATGAAGGTCCATCAGGCGCATTGGTCATTGGGATTCCAGATCTGGGCACAACTGGACACCGAATTAACTGGCCCGATATCAAACCAACGCGGAATATCATCATCGATGGCTCCAATTCCGAAGGCGGCACGACCCGAGATTTGACGATTCAAAATGCGAAGACTGCACATCGGAACGGAATTCCCTTGGTAATCGTTGGTGATGTCCAAAATGTTGTGGTTAAGAATACCAATATTTATTATCAACCACAGGCTGTTTCCACAGCAGGAGGACTGTTCATTGGCTCGGTGATGATTCGATCGCGATACGACTTCGTTCCGAAAAATATCCTGGTGGCAAACAACCATCTAAATGCAAATTTTGATGGCGTTCCACAGAATGCCCAGGGCATTGGCATGTATTGTGCTTCAACAACCTTGCCAACCGGCGACTACCCGAATGGCATCGTTATTAAAAATAATGTCATCGAAGGCAAACGCCGAGGAATTGGATTAAACGTTGCTGGGAACACCGATATTTTGAATAATATAATTGTCCTGAATCAGAACATCGCGGATGGCCTAACCAATGAGGCAATCTTCGCTTATAATGTGAAGCCAGATGCAACCGTTAACATTCAGAACAATCAATTTATCAAAATATCCAGCAGAAATTCAAGTGGTACGACCACTGGCAACGCAGCAATCAGTATTGAAACTGGTGGCACCTATAATATCTTCAACAATATGATCACTGGTTTCGAATTGACTGCGGCCAATCCATCTGCTTATCTTTACGCCGTTAAAAATTCATCGGCTTCAGCTACGATGAATTTATATCACAATACACTGGTGATGAATGATCTGGCAGATATTGGCACCGGTAGTGTGAAATATTATGGGATTCATCTCGCAAATGGTACGAATAATGTCATCAACAACATTGTAGTGAATAACGAGGACGATTTTGCAAGCTATAACTTCTATCGAACTGGAACTGAAGGGACCATTGCTTCAGATTTCAATAACCTATATCGATCTGGGACAAAAAATGCCAAAACAGGTTCCTGGGGCGGTGTCGATGCAGCGTCATTGTCTGATTGGCAGGCAGCCACAGGTTTAGACAAGAATTCCAAGGCCAAAGCAGTGGAGTTCGTTTCAGAAACCGATCTCCATCTTGCTGGGGCTTCGGTCGGTGATCCCGCTCTTGCTGGGACGCCATTAGCACAAGTCCCGTTCGATATCGATGGGCAGCCTCGTTCCCAAAACCGACCTTATATGGGGGCGGATGAAGGCGATATTGAATTGCAGCCAGTAACGGTCATTACCATAGCAGAAGCTCGGATCGATGCCAACGGTGATTTTTACCCTGATCGGAAGGGCGATACCGTTACCGTTAGAGGCATTGTCGCATCGCCCAATTATGGCGCTCGCTGCCAGTATTATTTCCAGGATGAAACCGCTGGAATCGTCCTTTATTCCGGTACCGTCTCGATCAATCTCAAATATGGTGATGAAATCGAGGCCAAGGGCGTGGTCGATTTCTATCGAGGCGTTACCGAGATCGTCCCTGCTAAGGCAAGCGACGTGAAAGTGCTCAGCACTGGAAACATTGTGATACCTAAAAAGATCAAGATCGCTGACCTTGGTGAGGATTACGAGGCACAATTGGTTCAGGTTGACAGTGTCAGATTTATCGACTTGAGCCAGTGGCCAAGTGAGGGAAAGAATGGTAGTGTCTATTTAACTGATGGGAAGGATACTACCTACATTTATATTGACAAAGAAACGGATTTAGATGGTTGGACACCACCGAGTGGATTGTTAACCATCATTGCGCAGGGCGATCAATTTACTTCATCAGCCAATGTTTATAATGATGGCTATTCGCTACGTGGTACTCTGCGCGAACATTTTATCGAGCTGGTTACGCCTCCGCCGCCACCAGAAAAGCTATTCCCAATGTGGGCCAAAACCCAGGCTGCTGGATCTTTCCCGAGCTATATGTCCACCAGCAACTACACCAGAGGCATGGCGTATGGGAAGGTTAACGGCGCTGACCGAGTCTATGTAGTCACTCGATTTGGCGAACATCGCACTGTGATCTACGATGCTTTCTCTGGAGATAGCTTGGGTGTGATTCCAAAACCGCCTCAGGCAGAGGGGGTGGGATTGTTCCATCTCAATGCGGTCGACGTCACCGAGGATGGTATAATTTTGGTCTCCAATATGACCCTAACCTCAGATGCAACCAATCCATTCCGCGTCTACAGTTGGAAGAGCGAGACCGATGTTGCAGCTACCGCCATTTCCTATGATGGTGCAGTCGGCCGAATGGGCGATATGATCAGCGCCTATGGCAAAGCCAGCGATAATTCGCTGGTGATTTATGCTGGTGTCGCCAATAGCGATAAATTTGTGAAGTTCACCACGGCTGATAATGGTCAGACTTTTGCAGCAACCGTCGTGAACTTACCTTCAGGAAGAATGGGCACTGTTCCAAATATCGCTCAAACCAGAGATGGTCATCTCTATATCAAATCCTATGGCAATCCGCTATTTCGATTTGATCCAGCCACCAATGCAATGGACACTGTTTCCACCAGTATTGTTGGTACCGGCGCGACCAAGATCAAATATTATGCGGCAGGCGAAAACGAATATTTGGTCATTTATTATCCTGACGTGCCTGGCGCTGGCGGAGCAGAGAAAATCCATGTATTGGATATCACTGGTGGTCCGAAAAAAGCGTTCGTCAAATACTTCTCATCATCCATTGGCAAATTCGCCAACGGTAATGGCACTGGCAGCGTGGATGTGATGAAGGTTTCGGATGAAACCCAGTTATTCTTTATCCTGGGAACCAATAATGGCGTCGCTGCTTTCTCGAATAACAGCCAGTTTGTGGTCTCTAAGTTAGATACGCTATTCTATGGCAATACACCAGTGTTGCATCGAAATCCCTATGGCACTGGCTTTATCGTTGGTACCAATAGCTATGGCGATATTGGCAAGTATCAATGGTTTGACCTGAAAGCGCGCGATGTATTGCACGGTTTCAAATTCTATTTTGCCTTCAAAAATATCGTCAACGACCCGGATACGATTAGTTTAGTGGTCAAGACCGTTCAGCCAAATGGTGCCCCGGGCGAGACAATTGCCGAGGTGAAAACCACAACGGATGTGCTCGATACCACTAAAATGGGCAATGTCTTCTTCCTTGAAAACCCGCTCACATTAAACGGGCTGATTTTCATCGGCTTTGAATGGGCTACTAACGCAGATGACGAATTCGCGCTCTTTGCCGATGCCAATGGCGAGGGCGATAAAGCCAATCGCGTTTGGGAGAAGTTCAACGACGGTCAATATAATGATTTCACCAATCCGACTTATTCATGGGGCCTGGATACGGATTTGTGGATAGAAGCGTATTACAAGAAAGCTGTCCCGACGGGGATCGATCAGGCATCCGGGGTTGGGCTGCCGAAGGATTATGTCCTAAAGCAAAACTATCCAAATCCATTTAACCCAACCACGACAATTGAGCTGGCCATTCCAGAGAATGCCGATGTCGAAATCGCTGTCTTTAACATTTTGGGACAGAAGGTCGCCGATGTATTTAAGGGCAAACTCAACGCCGGCTATCACAAATTCGACTTTAACGCCACCAATCTGTCGAGCGGCATCTATCTCTATAAAGTGAAGGCCAATCACTTCAAGTCGGTGAAGAAGATGACCGTGCTGAAATAGCCATTTTGGTTGAGTCAATTACTTCTGAACGCAGGCTGCCCGAATATAGGGCAGCCTGTGTTTTTTCCAGACAAAGTTGATATATCAAATCTTCGATATTTTTTCAGACTGAGTTATTCTTCAAATAGTAATGGCATCGAGACAATCCATTAAATTCAAATTTAAGCCAAAAAGATACTATGCACCCTTATGGACCAAATGGTACATGGTTAGAGCTCCATTTGATCTCAATCCTACATAGACCATGATTCACTGAAAGTGATTAATCCTATAGCGTAAGGCAGACAATAATGAATCTTTCGAAAAATAAAACCGCGAAACGTTCGATCATTTGATCCGCGTTTATAATTGAGACTAATAGTTCAGCCAAAGCGCCCTGGCTTCTGCAAAGACTTTCTGATGATTTGAAGATTAAATGGCCACAAACAATTTTCATGGTTTCAACGATCAAAACTTTTAAATCTGAGAAAAGCTTTGTATTGAAATGGTCTTCAGATATACGAGCAAATCCCTGCTGAATAATTTGGTGTCGATTCGGGTACAATTCATTAAGTTAGTTTTTTTGCACGAGAAAATCACAGTTCGTTTTAACGAATGCAGCTCGTAGACCAGTTCACAGAAAATTATTTCATTATTTTGGTCGAGAGCGAACTGGGATAAAAAATGAAAATCTGGCTCATTTCGATTGACATTGATAAATTTTCTATTGACAATTTGCAAATTAATTTGTATATATTTCAGGGAAATAAATGATGAGGCAATATGTTAGCAAAGATCTATAGCGCTGCTGTAATTGGAATCGATGCCTACATTGTTGAAGTTGAAGCGCATCTCGAAAGCCAGTTACCATCTTTTGCTACAGTAGGTTTGCCCGATAGCGCGGTCAGAGAATCTCGAGAGCGCGTCAACGCTGCTATAAAAAATTCTAATTTACCTTTTCCGCAAAAGCGAATTACTATTAATTTAGCCCCAGCAGATATCAAAAAAGAGGGTTCCGCTTACGACTTGCCCATAGCCATTGGCATTCTGGCGGCTTCGGGTGTGGTAGCACAAGAACGCCTCGAGGATTACGTGATCCTTGGAGAACTTTCGCTCGATGGCAGCCTCCGTCCGATTCGAGGCGCGCTCCCAATTGCGATTGAGATTAGCAAAAATCAGAAAAAGGGGATCGTTTTGCCCGTCGAAAATGCCAGCGAAGCCGCAATGGCTGAGAACATAAAAGTATTCCCTGTGTCTTCACTCGCCGAGGCTGTGGCATTTTTCAATGGCGAAATATCGATTCAGCCATTTCAGGTTTCATTGGCAGAGGTCTTCTCGAAAAGCCGGCAGTATCATATCGATTTTCAAGATGTAAAAGGTCAGGAGCATGTCAAGCGTGCGCTGGAGGTTGCGGCTGCTGGCGGACATAATATCATTATGATCGGTCCGCCTGGGTCTGGCAAGACCATGCTGGCAAAACGGCTGCCAACCATTCTTCCAGATCTTACTTTAGCCGAGGCATTGGAAACAACCAAGATTCATTCTGTGGCTGGTTTGCTGCCATCTCACACGCCGCTAATTGCCACACGACCGTTTCGCTCGCCGCATCATACCATTAGCGATGCGGGTCTTATCGGTGGGGGACAAGTGCCTCGCCCTGGTGAGGTCAGCCTGGCTCACCACGGGGTTCTGTTTTTAGATGAACTGCCAGAGTTCAAAAAAAATGTTCTGGAGGTCATGCGTCAGCCACTTGAAGATGGTGTTGTGACGATTTCTCGTGCTGCGCTTTCCATTACTTACCCAGCCCAATTTATGTTAGCTGCAGCCATGAACCCATGCCCTTGTGGCTATGCCACCGATCCAACTCACGAGTGCTCCTGCACGCCACAGCAAATTCAAAAATATTTGTCCAGAATTTCTGGTCCGTTGTTGGACCGTATTGATATCCATATCGAAGTCCCAGCCGTGAAATATAGTGAGCTATCCAGCGATCGAGTGGGGGAAAGCTCCGAAACAATACGTTCACGAGTAGAGCAGGCCCGGCAGGTGCAACTTCAGCGTTTTAAGGACAAAAAGCACCTTTTCTGCAACGCGCGGATGGAGTCACGGGAAATTCGGCAATATTGCAAAATCGATCAACAAGGAGAAGATCTGCTGAAGATGGCAATCACAAAATTAGGCCTTTCGGCCCGTGCTTACGATCGAATTCTAAAGGTTGCTCGAACCATCGCTGATTTGGAGAACAGTGATCAAATTAAACCTCAACATATTAGCGAAGCGATTCAATATCGCAGCCTGGATCGACTTTCATTTTATTGATACTGCCTTAATGGAGATTTTTTTATGGAGCTAAAAACAATACGTGTCGATTACGATCAAAATCGTGCTATTGTAACTGTATTAGAGAAGAGGATCTATCTTGGCATTACAGATTTGTTTCGCGAAGATATGATATCGGTGCTTCAAAAGAATTTCGCGGAGCTGATAATTAACCTGGAACACGTGGCAGTAATGAATAGTGCTGGGTTGGGTGTTCTAATTATGGCGCAGGATGCTGTGAAAAAGCGGAACGGGCGGATTAAATTGACCAATTTGCAACCGCTAATGCAGGATATTTTTGCCCGCATGCGGCTGGATACGCTGTTTGAAATTTATAATAGCGTTGAAGAAGCTTTGGTTCATTGAAGAAATAAAAAACCCTGCAATCAAGATGGGGTTACAAAGAACCGTTTTCGACACGGTGGGTACCAGCCTGAACGCTTTTTACTTCCACTGATCCGCCGAAGCGGATGAGGCCTGTAATACACGCTCGAGAGCAAAGTTCCCTTTTATTAGGTGTTGGCTCTTTATAATTTGCCCACCTCATCTTGCAGGGTGTTTTGACACCGTCATAATACAAAAAATAATTTTAAAAGTCAAGCAAAAAAATTCAATTTTTTTTACAGCAGTCTCATGATGACAAAACCGTTCTTGACCAAATATGTGAAAGCAAACGCTAAGTTTTTGCCCCATATTTTAAGAGTCTTTATAGCTTTCTTGATACTATTTGCTAGGAATTTTAGTCTCATGTCCTATGATCATCTTAGACCAAGAGCTCAAGATCTAAATATTAGGGTTGGTATACTTCAGCCTGGAACGCATAATGCAATAACTGATGTAGCAAATGTTCGGGTTGGACATAAAACGATCATAAATGGAGATAGCATTCGAACAGGAGTCACCGCCATTTTGCCCCACTCGGAAAACATTTTTCAGCAGAAGGTGACTGGAGCCATTTATGTGGCCAATGGTTTCGGCAAGCTGATCGGATCAACGCAAGTTGAGGAATTAAGTGTGATCGAAACCCCGATCATCTTAACCAATACGCTAAGCGTTTTCACGGCTGCTGATGCCTTGATCGGTTATACGCTTAACCAAATTGGCAATGAGAAGATAATTTCGATTAATCCAGTCGTGGGAGAGACCAATGATGGCTACTTGAACGATATTCAAGCACGTGCCATAACAAAACAAGACGTTTGGGACGCTATTGCGAGCGCTAAATCTGGGCCGGTCGAAGAGGGTTCTGTTGGGGCTGGTACTGGTACGATCTGTTTTGGATTTAAGGGAGGAATCGGAACCGCATCGCGGGTGCTTCCTAAATCCAAAGGCGGATATACAGTCGGAGTCTTGGTCCAGACCAATTTCGGCGGAAATTTAGAAATCAATGGGGCACCAATCGGAAAAGAGCTTGGGAAACACTATTTCAAGAATGAATTGGAACAAGAGGGGGGGTCTTGCATGATTATTGTCGCAACTGATGCGCCTCTATCTTCGCGAAATTTGAAGCGCCTGGCAAAACGAGCGATCCTTGGGTTAGCCAGAACTGGTGGATTTTGCGCTGATGGAAGTGGTGATTATGTCATCGCATTTTCAGTTCATCCGTCCTGTCTAGTGCCACATCAAAGACAATTTCGAACCAGAAGCATTGAAGAGTTGTATAACGAAGAGATGTCGCCCTTATTCTTGGCTGCCGTTGAAGCTACCCAAGAGGCAATTTATAATTCGTTATTTAAGGCGACATCGATGAAAGGATTTCAAGGCCATGAGGTTCAAGCCTTACCAATCGATCGCGTAATAGAAATTTGCAAAAAATATTCCGTGATAAGATGATTATGCGATGTCGACAGTGAGCAATTCGAATATTTAAACTAAGAAGATTAGCACAAATTAATCTCAATCCGAACTGAAGCCTGATCGTATTTCGATCGATTACAATCCAGTAAATTGTCTGATTGTCAAGGATAAAACAAGTTGATTAAGTGGATGGTTATGGAATCCAATTTACAACCGCTGGCAAAGCTTATCATTTTTTTAGGATTCATTCTCATTATTATCGGATTGATCATGTATTTTTACAAAGGGATACCGTTTTTTGGCAAATTGCCTGGCGATATCCATATTGAAAAGAAAAATTTCAGTTTTCATTTTCCTATTACCACATGCATATTGCTGAGCGTGATCATTTCGCTTTTATTGTATCTGATCAATAAACGATAATATCGTTTCCTTTGAAATCATCATGCATACCAAAATGAAAAAAATCTTATTGACGCTTTCGATGCTCCATCTTTTCTGCCTCTCGGTAATCGCTCAGATGCGTCCCCAAGTAGAAGTGATTCAGATCAAGGGCGGCACGATCAATCCAGTCTCCGCAGATTTCATTATCAGCGCCATCGACCAGGCCGAAAAGCAGCGGTCTCAATGCTTGATTATCGAGCTGGATACCCCGGGCGGCCTTATTAGCGCAACCCAGAGCATCGTGAAGCGAATGCTATCTTCAAACGTCCCCTTAGTGGTGTTCGTTTACCCAGCAGGAGCAGGAGCTGTTTCGGCTGGCGTGTCAATCACTATCGCCGCTCACTTTGCTGTAATGGCCCCAGGAACAAATATCGGCGCAGCACACCCTGTTGGTGTTGGAAAAACAGATTCTGCGGACGTCGGCGTTCAAAAAGCTACCAATTGGTGGGCCACTTTCAATCGTTCGATAGCCGAAAAGCGAGGTAGAAATGCCGACTGGATCGAAAGCGCTGTGAGGCAAAGTCAATCGATAACAGAAAAGCAAGCCCTCGAAATGAATGTCATCGATTTCATCTGCCCCGATCGCGATAGCCTTCTGGTATTGCTCGATGGTAAAATCGCAAAGGTTGATAGCGGCAATGTTGTTTTGATGACAAAAAATGCCACCATCATTGAGCATCAGATGAATTGGCGCGCCAAAATATTAGACATGATCTCCAATCCATCTATTGCTTATATCTTGCTAATGCTCGGCATTCTTGGTATGTATTTCGAATTCTCAAATCCAGGTGCCATCCTGCCCGGTGTGTTAGGTGGAATTTTTCTCATCCTTGCATTTTTCGCCATGCAGCAGTTACCGATCAACGTCGCTGGCATTCTATTGATTCTTTTTGCTACCCTGCTTTTTATTCTCGAAGTCAAGGTCACAAGCTACGGCATATTAACAATCGGAGGGATCGTTTCTATGCTCTTAGGTTCGCTGATGCTATTCAAAACTACGCCATCGATTTCAGTTCACTTGCCCCTTAGCCTGATCCTCGCAGTGACTTTAGCTACTTCAGCGTTTTTCATCTTTGCTATTTTCATGGCGCTTCGAACCCATCGACAAAAGGTCACCACAGGCAAAGAAGGACTTGTCGGCGAGATCGGCATCGCAATTACCGATATTGCACCAGAGGGAGAGGTCAGAATTCACGGAGAATATTGGAAAGCCCACAGTCGAGAGAAAATAAACAAAAACGAACCCATTAAAGTTATCGATGTTTCGGGACTCAAACTGATCGTGGAAAAGGTCCATGAATAATGTTTCAATAAAATGGGATTAGTTGCTTCAAAAATAATTTCTTCAAAGTTGAAAATGCTGCAGGTAATGTTGGTGATGAAAGGGCTAAAAAATTGGTATTCGCAAAATATAAAATGTTGAGTCATTGCGAGGAGCGAAGCGACGAAGCAATCCATCACTCTAAACAATTAGGTTAACCTTCGGCTTAACTCGGAATGCCAGATTTATCTCATTTATAGAATTCTAAACACAAGTCTCTAACGTGAATGAGATCTAAGAGCAAAAATGTTTTCAAAGAGGTCATATCAAGCTACAATAATTTTAATATCGTGAATTAGAAACTTATCATCTTATCAAGGAGGGATATTATGCCTGCTTTTGTCGCTGTCGTCATTATTTTGCTATTTCTAATCATGAGCGCCATCCGGATCTTTCGCGAGTATGAGCGCGGTGTAGTTTTTCGATTAGGCCGTCTGGTCGGCGCAAAGGGACCAGGATTGGTCCTGATTATTCCCATCATTGATCGGGTTGTCCGTGTGAGCCTGCGGACCATCGCGATGGACGTGCCGCCACAAGATGTGATCACAAAAGATAACGTCTCTGTGAAAGTCAATGCAGTGCTTTATTTCAGGGTTATCGATCCTGCTAAGGCCATAGTCGAGGTGGAGGACTATTTATTTGCCACTTCACAATTGGCTCAAACCACGCTCCGAAGCACACTGGGCATGGTAGAACTTGACGATCTGCTCTCTGAACGCGAAAAAATCAATCGAGAATTGCAATCAATTATCGATCACCACACGGATCCATGGGGGATTAAAGTTACTTTGGTAGAAGTAAAGCATATTGACTTGCCCCAGGAGATGCAGCGCGCCATTGCCCGACAGGCAGAAGCCGAGCGCGAGCGCCGCGCCAAAGTGATCCACGCTGAAGGCGAATTCCAGGCATCTCAACGGCTGGCAGATGCGGCTAATGTGATTGCCAAAGAACCCATGGCCATGCAGTTGCGATTCCTGCAAACCCTTACTGAAGTAGCGGCCGAAAATAATTCGACTACCATATTTCCAGTGCCGATCGATTTGATCATGCCATTTGTCGATAAGTATCTAGCGAAGAAAAAATAAAGCTTATTGAATTAAATAATAATACAACTTTTACAATAAGCGAGTAGCAATACTCGCTTATTTTTTTATATATAATGAATTGATTAAATCAACTAAAGAAATCATAAGCTACCTCAACATACTATCAATGGTTATGATTCAAAAAAAATATTCTATATTTTGACAAAAATATTTTTTTTGCTTGCTTTTTAAAATTATTTTTATATATTAAATCAATGTAACAATCATTAAGATTCAATTTCATCACCCACCTTGCACTTCAACATTGCTTATTTTTCTTCACCCAACCTTTTATGAATTATTTTGAGGGAGGGAGACCGACAGAAAAATTGATACGAAGTTCTATTTCTACAATTATCTTATCTAAATTTCCTGCTTTTGATCTTTCAGCTTGAGTGGTTTAAAAACTATTTATAATTTAATCTTTTTCATTTTATAAGTGAGATTAATGGAAATTGTTTATATAATTTATATTAAATTATGTTTCATTAATATCATAGCATTTTATTGTAAATATATAAAACTTAATAAAATAAAGATTATGATGACGAGAATAATGCTTATTATATTCTTTACTGTGCAAGTTGCATTTACTCAAAAAGACCAATTAACCAAATATCCTTATGGCGGAGTACCAAATTCAGAAAGAAAAAATGTACGCGATTTATATGTTCCTATAGACTTCAATATTCAAATGATTTATCCAGAAAATGCTATTTTTCATGACGATGCAAAATTTTCAAAGGCGCATTTTAAGGAATCTGTGCAATTTTCAGGTGCTAAATTTGCCAAGAATGCGGATTTTAAAAACGCTATTTTTAGGGAAAATTCAGAATTTAATAAAGCTGTTTTCAAGGGAAATGCGAATTTTGATAATGTGCAATTTAGCTGGATAAATTTTAGCGAAGCTTTTTTTGAAGATAATGTATTATTTAGAAATGCGATTATCAGCAATACAGCTAACTTTTCTTATGCAACATTTTATGGTGAAATTGATTTTTCAGATGCAAAATTGCTAAATAAAGTAACTTTTCAAAATGCAATATTTTATGGTTCAGCTAAATTTATTGGGACTCATTTTAATGAGGTCATTAGGTTTGATTATGTTGAATTTTATGACTCACTTTTTATTGGCAGCCAGAGGTCTGATTATATCCAATCATTTGATTTTTCAATAACAACGCTTGTTGAAAAAGCTGGCCAATTTGCTTTTGAAGATGAACGTAATAAAAATAACAAGAGAATTATAAAGTATTCTGGAGCAGCAATAATTTTAACATCACCCGTTGATATAAAAATTCAATTAGAAAAATTTAAATTTATTTTTTTAAAGAAAGACCTTGATTATTTCACAAAGAAAAGAATTATTAATAGGCTTAAAGAAAATTTTAAAGATGATGATTATCGAACCGAGCGGTTTGAATTAGATCATATTTTTGCCAAATCAACAAAATATCAGAAAGAATCATCTTCACCGTTTTACGAAAAAAAGTGGATTGGAAGCATTATTTTAAATTTTTTTTATGATATTTTTTTGGGACTAGGATACAGACCATTTAGAATATTATGGCTAATGTTAATTATTATTAGCTTTTATTCGATTATATATTATTTTATATCAAATACTAAGGTAAATATTAGTGAATATATAAAAAATATATTAATTTCAAAAAATATTGGAAAGGATAACATATTAGAAAATCAATATATTAAGCGATTTGAAGACTTTATTAATTGCTTTTATTTTAGTGTTACAATCTTTTTTAATATAAAATTAAGGAGTGAAATTTTAAACTCTTTTTCATTTAATCAAAAGGTATTGATTATATCTGAATGGATTATAAGCTTAACTTGTTATTTTCTTTTTATTAAATGTTCAAAAGCTGGTTTTAATTTAGCGACATGGGCATATACTCTAATCGGAAAATGATAATTCTCTTATTAGGAGGTAGTATGAATATATTATTTATATTGATATTGGCAGCTCTTTCAAATTTATTTTATTTTAATGCATTGATATCTCAAGCAAAAATACCAAAAAATAAGATATATAATGCAGCTGACGATATAAAAAATCAAATAAATAGAAACTTAAGTGAATTCTTCGTTGATCCACAAACAACATCATTTAATTCTAAAAGGCCTGTTTGGATTCAAGAGATTAATGGTGAAAGAATATATAAAGGTCCAGCTTTTATCGAAATTGGAGGTCAAGTATATTTTTTCCTGTAAAAAAGATTTTTTGAAAATGGTCATGCAGCTATTTTCATTGATATATATCCATCATTGTTATTTTCA
>FWPV01008784.1_pt1 | contig 17453 bp, 14 predicted proteins | sample 2228371 | NCBI WGS metagenome assembly FWPV01 (sample SAMEA103939776, study PRJEB20133) | metagenome | reverse complement strand
ACCAGGAGGCGGGCGACGTCGGCGACGTCGTGGCGGGCCCGGCCCGCCTCGGAAGAACCAAGGGAGTGAAATCCCGAGCTCCTTCCCAAGCTACCGCACGCCGGGTGACCGACGTCACCGGCGTGCCCTCACGCGTCCTGTTCGCGCGGGCCGCGGCCCGCGCGTCTCCCCGGGCTCAGGGCAGCGGCAGCACCGCCTCGCGGGCCACCACCACCGTCCGTTCGCCGCCCAGGATCTCCAACAACAGCGCCACCCGGCCCTTCTCGTCGAGCCGCAGCACCGTGGCCAGCCGATCCGCCAACGGCCCCTCGAGGATCCGCACCCTCTGCCCCGGGGCCACCTCGAGGCCGTATCGAACCACGCCGTCGGCCCCCGTCAAGGTTACCAGATGCTCCACCACACCCCGGGGCACCGGCCGCGGTCGGTCCTCCTCCATGAGCAGGCCCACCACCCCGAAGGTGCCGTTGATCGCCCGCCAGCGCTCGCGGGCCAGATCGAGCAACACGAAGCCGTAGCGCGGGAACAGGGCGCTGCGCACGGTCTCGACCTTGCGGGCGTGGCGCACGGTGCGGGTGAAGAGCGGCAGCCAGGCGCGGAAACCCTGGCGGGCGAGATTGGCGAAGGCGAAGGCCTCGCGCCGCGGCTGGGTCATCACGCAATACCAACGATCACCACCGCCGTCGGCCGGGAGCCGGCGAGCGAGCTGGGGCCGGGATCGTCCGCCCCCGACCGCCGCCGCGCCGAGGGCGGTGCGCCGCTCGCCGGGTGGGGCGCGCTCCCCCGGCGCGGGGCCGGTGGTGTTCGGCTGCGGCCTCACGAGCCCACCTCCGCCGCCTGTTCGAGGGCCGCCAGCGCCCGCCGCACGGCGCGCTCGTCGACCCGGTCGCCGCGGACCACCATGACCAGGGTGCGCCAAAGGATCCGGGCGTCGAGCGCCGGGCTGGCGTGACGGATGTACCACAGATCGAGGGCGTGCTTCTCGAGCGGGCCCAACACCTGGCCGCCGTTGACCTGCGCCCAGCCGGTGAGGCCGGGCCGCACCCGCGCCCGCTCGCGGCCGCCGTCGGGTAGCGCCGCCAGGTCGGCGTCGACGAGGGGCCGCGGCCCCACGATCGCCATGTCGCCCACGAGCACGTTCCACAGCTGCGGCAGCTCGTCGAGCCGGGTGCGGCGCAACAACCGGCCGAGCGGGGTCTGCCGCGCCTCGTCGGGCAACAGCCGGCCGTCGGGGGCGATCGGATCGGCGAGCGTGCGGAACTTGTAGAGGGTGAACGGCACCAGCGCGCGACCGCGGCGGACCTGACGGAACAACACCGGCCGGCCGATCGAGAGGGCCACCGACAGCGCGATCGCCGCAATCAACGGCGCGGTGAGGACGAGCGCCACCGCGGCCGCCGCCGTATCGAGCGTCCGCTTGGCGAGCGCGTAGGCCAGAGCACCGGCCGGCTGGGCCTCCACGGGTGTGGGCGCGGTCGGGTCGGCGGCCGGCTCGTCGACTTCGGGCCAGCGCAGCCGGACCAGGTCGGAAAGGAAATCGACCGGCAACCGCTCGGCATAGGCCCGCTCGCGCAGCCGGCGCAGCGCCTCGGGGCGGAACGCGTCGGGCGACGCGGTGACGAGCAGGCGATGCGGTCGCAGCCCCTGGACCTGCAGGCGGGCGAGCGTGGGGCCGAGATCGGCCAGCCGGCCCACCACCGGCACCCCCATGACCGAACGCCCCAGGCTCGCCGCGTCGTCGAGGATCGCCACCGGCCGATAAGCCGGGCCGGCGGCGTGCTCCAGGAGCTGGACGGCCAGTGCCGCCCCTTCGCCAGCGCCCACGAGCAGGACCGGCCGGGCGGGCGGCGGCGCGGCAGCGAGCCCGGCCGCCGCCGGAACCGACCGGCGGGCGAGGAGCATCCAGCCGATGCGCGCGCCGGCGAGGAACAGGAAGGTGCCGGCGCCGTAGAGCACCGGGACGGCCCGCGGCACACCGTCGAGCCGGTCGAGCAGGAAGAGCGCGGTGGTCACGGTGAGCGCCACGAGGCCGGCGGCGAAGGCCAGACGGGCGAGGTCGGCGGCGGTGGCGAAGCGCCAGAAGGCGCGGTGTGCTCCGCTCGCCTCCAGCAGCACGACCGCCACGATGGCGACCACCACGAGATCGCGGGTCAGCAGGTCCAGCGGCCGATCGAGGCTCAGATCCTGGCGCAGGGCCCAGGCCACGGGCCAGGCCGCGACCGCCGCGGCCACGTCGAAGAGCCGGACGGCCAGCGCGCGACGGCCGCCCACGAGCTCGTCCACGAGCTGCGCGATCTCAAGCCGCGCCGCGGCCATCGACCGGACGTCCCCCCATGGATTCGTACCAATTCCCGTGGCCTTCGGCCGAAGCCCCGGGGCCACGCGACAATCGTCCGGTACGTTACAGATGGGCAAGCCGATGGCAAGCGAAAATCGCAGTCACCGATCGGTGATGTTCGCAAGCCGAAATGAAACTTTCACGCGATCATCGGCGACGGGCGATCGCGGTGCGTCGATTCAGCGAGTAGCTCAGTCGAAGCGCGGCTGGCGGCCCTCGATCGGATAGGCGGGGTCGTTGTAGCCGGGGGTGCCGGGATGCCCCGGGGGGACGAGCGAGTCGACCAGCGCCTCGTCCTGGGGCGCGAAGACCACCGGCAGGGCGGCGAGCGCCGCTTCCAGTTGGTCCACCTCGCGCGGGCCCACGATCGGGCAGGTCACGAGCCGGTTGGCGAGCAGCCATCGCAGCGCGAACTGGACGAGCGTCGTGCCACGCGCCTGCGCGTGCGCGGCCAGCCGCTGGGCGATCGCCAGGCTCTCCGGCCGCCACTCGGTCTCCATCATCCGCTTGTCGCGGCGGCCGGCCCGACTGTCCTCGGGTGGCGGCTCGCCCGGCCGGTATTTGCCGGTGAGCACGCCGCGGGCGAGCGGGCTGTAGGGCGCCACCCCCAGCCCGAAATGGCCGCAGGCCGGCAGGACCTCGACCTCCGGCTGGCGGTTGAGGATGTTGTAGTAGGGCTGGCAGACCACCGGCCGGTCGATGCCGGCCTCCTCGCACAGCCGACAAAGGAGCGCGATCCGCCAGGCGCGGAAGTTCGACACGCCCACATAGCGGATCTTGCCGGCCCGCACGAGATCGGCCAGCGCCCGCACCGTCTCTTCGAGCGGGGTCGTCGGGTCCTCGCGATGCAGGTAATAGATGTCGATCCACTCGGTGTTCAGCCGCCGCAAGGAGGCCTCGCAGGCCTCGATCACCCGCCGGCGAGAGAGGCCGCGCTCGTTAGGGCCGGGACCGGTGGGATTGCCGACCTTGGTGGCCAGGATCCACCAGGACCGCTCGGCGCGGATCGCCCGGCCGACGATCTCCTCCGAGCGGCCCTCGGTGTAGACGTCGGCGGTGTCGACGAAGTTGATGCCGGCCTCGCGGGCCCGGGCGACGATCCGCAGGGCGGTCGGCTCGTCGGCCGGGCCGCCGAACATCATGGTCCCCAGACACAAAGGTGACACCTTCAAGCCGCTGCGGCCGAGCGGGCGATGGTCCACGGTGTTTCCTCCCGAACGGTGCGCGGGCCCACCGGCGGCCTACCGCTGGCCGTCGGCACCGCCCACGGTGTTTCCTCCCGGACGGTTCGCGGGCTCAGCGGGTCCCCTGCCCGTGTCCCGCGGTGTCGGCGAAGCTCTCCTCCGCTTCAGAGGATCTCCTCGGGCGAGACGAAGGGGCCGAGCCGGGTCGCCGGCTCGGCGAGCCGCCCCTCCTCGAGCGCCTCGGCCAGTTCCAACATCACCGCCTGGCTCGTCAGCGGCACGGCGGCGTGGAGCCGCAGCGCGTCGTCGAGCAGCCAGCCTGCGCGCGGATCGCCTCCCGGCCGGCCGAGGCCCAACGCCGCGGCGATGGCCGGCGCATCGAGGCGGGCCGGATAGGCCTCGAGGAGCTGGCGGGCCTCGCTCTCGGCCTGGGCCCGGGCGGCGGCCAGCCCGGCTGCCACCTCGGCGGTGAAGTGCGCCGCCCCGGCGGCACCGCAAGCGAGCGCCCGGCCCGGTCGGGCCAGGGCCGCGAGCACCGGCAGGGCGAGCTCGACCCCGGCGGGATCGCCCGCGGCCAACAAAAGCGGCCCGGCGGGCCCGTCGAGGGCCGCCGCGTCGACGTGGTGGAGGGCGCGATGGCGCAGGCGGCGGAAGCGGCGCAGCGTGTCGCACCACCAGGAGGGCGAGAGGTCGACCACCACGTCGCCCGGCTCCATGGTCGCCGAGGCGGCATCGAGCACGGCATCCAGCGTCGCCGACGGGCCGGCCACCAGATAGCGGCGCGGGGAATCGAGCGCCTCGAGGAAGCCCGTACCGTCCTCGACCAGGATCAGCCCGTCGGCATCGGTACCGGGTGGCAGGTCGGCGTGCCGCACCGCCACCTCGAGGCCGACCGCACGGGCCCGCGCGAGCCAAGCCGTTCCCTCACCGATCAGCGCCAGCTGCACCTGCGCCTCCACCCCGGCCGTCCGCCGCACCGGCTCTAGGCGAGGTGCGCGCCGACGAAAAGGGCCGGGTCGCCCCGGCCCCTTCCGTCGACTCCCGGTCGACTGCGATCCGTGTCCGCGCGGCTCAGCTGCGGGGCACCGGGCGGCTCTGTTCGGGCTGCGCCTGCTGGCTCTGCGCCACGGTCGTCTCCTTGGATTTCGACGCCGTCGCGATCCAGTTGCGGCAGCCACCCTCCGCGAAGGCGGCTCCAGCCGCCGCCACGAGCATCGTCGCGGCGAGCACGAAGGCAGAGATACGCACTGGATCACCTCCTTTCGCTGTTGGCCCCACAACAGCAGCATGACACGGCGGTCGGCCGGCGCAAGGGAAAAGTTGCGCGCCTTGGGCTCGTCGACGCGGCCTTTCCCTCACGCGCGGGTGACGACCAGGCAGCGCACGATCCCGGCCAGATCGCGCACCCGCTCGACCCGCAGCCACTGCGCGGCGAGGAGCGGCTCCAGCGCCACCTCCTGGCCGCAGCCGATCTCGAGGCAGGCCACTCCCGACGCGGCGAGCAAGCGCGGCAGCTCGGGGATCAGTAGCCGATGGGCGTCGAGACCGTCGGGCCCGCCATCCAGCGCCGTACGCGGCTCGAACCGCGCCACCTCGGGCTCGAGAAGGGCGAGCTCGTCGCGGGCCACGTAGGGCGGGTTGGCCACCACCAGATCGAACGGGCCCGAGAGCGCCGTCGCCCAGTCGGCGCACACGAGCGACGCGCGATCGCGCAGCCCGTGGCGGGCGAGATTGGCCAGGGCCACCGCGAGGGCAGCGGCCGAGCGGTCCACCCCCACCCCGAAGGCGCGGGGGTATTCGTGCAGCAGGGCCACGAGCAGACAGCCCGAACCCGTACCCAGATCGAGGATCCGCGCGCACGCATCGCGCTCGGGCCGGGCGCGCAGCGCCGCTTCGATCAGGGTCTCGCTCTCCGGGCGCGGGACGAGGACGTCCGGGTTCACGACGAGCGGCAGCGACCAGAATTCGCGCTCGCCCAGGAGATGGGCGATCGGCACCCGCCGGGCGCGCGCCGCCACGAGCTCGGCGAAGCGGGCCGCCGCTTCCGGCTCGACCGGCGCGTGGGGCTCCAGGAGCGAGCGCTCGCGCGGCAGGCCGGTGGCGTGGGCCAGCAACAGCCGGGCCTCGGCCCGCGCCGCCTCGATCCCGGCGGCGCGCAGCTTTCGGGTGGCGGCGCACAGGAGCTCGGCGGCGCTCGTCATCCGCACCCGTCCGCGTCATCCGCCCGGATCGAGGAGCGCCAGCCGGGCCGCCTCGTCGGCGGTGACCAGCGCCTCGACGATGCGGCCCAGGGCCTCGCCCTCGAGCACCCGGTCGAGCTCGTAGAGGGTGAGGTCGATGCGGTGGTCGGTCACCCGGTTCTGCGGGAAATTGTAGGTGCGGATCCGCTCGCTGCGGTCGCCCGTGCCGACCTGGCCCTTGCGGTCGGCGGCGCGGGCGGCGGCGCGGGCGGCCCGCTCGCGCTCGAACAGACGGGCCCGCAGCACGGCGAGGGCGCGGGCCTTGTTGCGGTGCTGGGAGCGCTCGTCCTGGACCACCACGGCGATGCCGGTGGGCTTGTGGAGGACCCGCACCGCGCTCTCCGTGCGGTTGACGTGCTGGCCACCGGCGCCGGAGGCGCGGAAGGTGTCGATCTCGAGGTCGCGCTCGTCGAGCACGAGGTCGAGCTCGTCGGGCTCGGGCAGCACCGCCACGGTGGCGGCGGAGGTGTGGATCCGCCCACCCGATTCGGTCACCGGCACGCGCTGGACACGGTGCACGCCGGCCTCGAACTTGAGCTTGGCGAACACCCCTTTGCCGGCCACCCGAGCGATCGCTTCCTTGATGCCGCCGAGATCGGTCTCGGTGAGCTCCACGGGTTCGAAGCGCCAGCCCTGCAGTTCGGCGAACCGGCGATACATGCGCAACAGGTCGGCGGCGAACAGGGCCGCCTCCTCGCCGCCCGTGCCGGCCCGAATCTCCAGGATCACGCTCTTCTCGTCGGCCGCGTCCTTGGGCAAGAGGGCCAGCCGCACCGCGTGCTCGAGCTCGGCCAGCCGCTGGTCGAGTGCGGTGCGTTCCTCGCGGGCCAGCCGGGCGAGCTCCGGATCGGTCGCCGGATCGGCCAACAGCAGGTCGAGCTCGGCCCGCTCGCGCCGCGCCGCCTCGAGCGCGTCGATCCGGGCCACGACCGGCTCGAGCTCGGCCAGCTCCTTGGCCAGCCGGGCATAATCGGAGGGTCGCGCCTGCGCGACGAGGGCCGCGAGCTCGTCGCGGCGGGCGCGGATGCGGGCCAGATGCTCGTCGAGCGCGGGTGTGGTCACGGGCCGGCAGGTGGGAGCGGGATCGGTAGCGATCAAGAGCGCCGATCGGAGGCGGTGGCGGCGAGCCGGCTCGCGGTGAGCTCGCCGCGCCGCTCCAGGATCGGATAGGCCACCGCGGTCAGGTGCGAATTGATCCGCTTGAGGTCGCGGATCACGTCCAGATGCAGGCTCGAGGTCTCGATCGAGGGGGCGAGCCGCGCCCCCAACCGCTCCAGGTGCCGCTCGGTGGCCTGCCGCTCGGCGTCGCGCGCCGCCACCTTGCGCTCGATGAGCTCGCGTGCCAGCCGCGGATCACGGGTCATGAACACGGCCACCGCCAGCTTGAAATTGTCGGCGACCATGGCGTGGAAGCGGCGGATCTCGGCGAACCCCTCCTCGGAGAAGCGCAGTCGGTGGCGCATCTTCTTGGCGGCGAGCTCCATGAGGTTCTTGTCGATGATGTCGCCGATGTGCTCGAGGTTGGTGGTGAAGCTCAAGATCTCGTAGTGCCGCGCCGCCTCGTCGGGATCGAGATCCTGGCGGGTCACCGAGGTGAGATAGATCTTGATCGCCTCGTGCAAGGAGTCGAGCACGTCGTCGGCCGCCTCGAGCTCGTGGGCGAGCCGCTCGTCGTCGGTGGCGAACACCTCGATCACCCGGGCGAGCATGCGCTCGACGTGATCGCTCATCCTGAGTGCCTCGCGCGCGGCGCAAGCGAGCGCCTCGGCCGGGGTGTCGAGCGCGCCGGGATCGAGATGGCGCGGCCGCTTCTCGTCCTCCGGGCCGGGCCGATCGGGCAACAGCCGCTCGACGAGCCGGCCCGCGGGCCCCACGAGCGGCAGGGCCAGCGCCACGAGCAGGAGATTGAAGGCCAGGTGGGCGTCGATCACCAGCCGGGCGGGGTCGGCCACCAGCCGCCCGGCCGGCTCGGCCAGCGCGCTCACGAACGGCAGCAGCGCCAGCGCCAACGCGCCGCGGGCCAGCAGATTGGCCAGGATCGGCCGGCGCGCCGCCTCGGGCGCGCCGAGCGTGGCCAGAAACGCCGGCAGCCCGGCACCGAGATTGATCCCCAGCACCGCGGCCAAGAGCAGCTCTCGGGGCAGCGGGGCGTGGGTGGCGAGGGCCGCGGTCGCCAGCACGAGCGCCAGGCTCGAATGGGCCGCCCAAGTGGCGAGGGCGGCCACGAGCAGGGCCAAGAAGGGCAAGCCGGCCAGCAGCCGCGCGAGCTCCTCGAGCGTGGCGGTCTCGCGCAGCGGTGCGGCCGCCTGGACGATCAGCCGCAACGCCAACAGCACGAGGCCGAGGCCGATCGCGATCCGGCCCAGATGGCGGGTGCGCGCCGTCCGGCCGGCGAGGAACGCCACCACCCCGAGGATCGACAGCGCCGGCTGCAGAAAGCCCGGATCGCGGGTGAGCAGCTGCGGCAGAGCAGCGCTCGCCAGATCGGCACCCAGGAGCAGCGCCAGCCCGCCACCGGGGGCGATCAGCCCGCGGCCGGCAAAGGAGGCGGTCACGAGGGCCACCGCCGTGCCGCTCTGCAACACCAGGGTCACGAGCAGACCGGCCGTGAAGGCCGGCAGCGGGCGTGCCGCCCGGGCCGCCAGGAAGTGCCGCAGCTGCGCACCGTAGGCGCGGGTGGCGCCGGTGCGCACCATGCGCACGCCCCACAGGAGCAGGGCGACGCCGCCGCCGATCGAAAGAACCTGATCCGTCGCGCGACCTCCCCGGATCGGGCCCGTGGATGAAGAGCGGCCCGCGCCTCGGGCACCGGCCGGCGACGCTAGGCCGCACCGTCCGGGCTGTCAAAGATCCGTCACGAATTCGTCACACGGCACCCAGCCGCGCGGCGAGCCCGGCGCGCGGCACCTCCTCTTCCCGGCCGCTGTCGAGCTCGCGCAGCTTGACGACCCCGCGGGCGAGCTCGTCCTCGCCCAGGAACAGCGCCAGCCGGCAGCCCAACCGGTCGGCCCGCTTGAGCCGTTGCCCGGGCCGGCCCTTGAACGCCAGCTCGACGAGATGCCCGGCCCGGCGCAGCTCCTGGGCGAGCACGAGCGCCTCGGCTTCGGCCGTCTCGCCGATCGGTACGAGCGCGATCGGTCGCGGTGCCGGCGGCGCCTCGGGCAACAGCAGAGCCAGCCGCTCGACCCCGGCGGCCCAACCCACCCCCGGCACGTCGGGCCCGCCCAGGGTGGCGACCAATCCGTCGTAGCGGCCGCCGGCCAGCACCGCGCCTTGCGCGCCGAGCCGCGTGGTCGTGAACTCGAAGGCGGTGTGGGTATAGTAGTCGAGCCCGCGCACGAGCCGCGGATTGAGCCGCCAGCTCACCCCCAGTTTGGCGAGGGCGTCTTGCACGCGGGCGAAGAAATCGCGCGCGGCGGGCGAGAGGTACCCGTCCAGCAGCGGCGCCTCGGCCACCACCGCGCGGTCGCCCTCGTCCTTCGAATCGAGGATGCGCAGCGGATTGCGGCCGAGCCGGGCGAGGCTGTCGGCGGACAGGCGGGACTTGTGGCCCTCGAGGTAACGCACCAGCGCCTCGCGGTAGCGTGCCCGGCTCTCCGGATCGCCCAGGGTGTTGAGCTCGAGCGTGGTGGCCTCGAGCACGCCCAGGGCCTCGAGCAGATGCGCGCCGGCGGCGATCACCTCGGCGTCGGCCAGCGGCTCGGGGGCGCCGATGCACTCGATCCCGATCTGGTGGAACTGCCGCAGCCGGCCCTTCTGCGGCCGCTCGTAGCGGAACATCGGCCCCCAATAGAAGAATTTCTGCGGCAGGCTCTGGGTGAGGCCCAGCGTGATCAGTGCCCGGCACACGCCGGCCGTGTTCTCCGGGCGCAGCGTGAGCGACTCGCCGCCGCGGTCGGTGAAGGTGTACATCTCCTTGGTGACGATGTCGGAGGCGTCACCCAGCGAGCGGGCGAACAGCTCGGTGTGCTCGAGGATCGGCGTGGCGATCTCCTCGTAGCCCCAGCGCAAGGCGATCTCCCGGCCGGTCTCGCCGACCCGGCGGTGACGGCGCAGTTCCTCGCCCCAGAGATCGTGGGTGCCGCGCACCGGGCGGGCGGTGATCGGCGTGCTCATGGCTCGCGTTCCCCAGACGCCGCGGCCGCCGGCCGGCGGCGCGGGGGCGAGGCTGTCCCAGGAAAGCCCCGCCCGGTCAAGCCGCTCGACCGGCTCGACTGCCGCCCGCGGCTGCGACGGCCGGCACGGCGCGCCCGTTGACCGGCCGCCCTCCCGGCCCCTAGGTAGCGGTTGCGCTTCGCGAGATCGACGCGCGTTGCCGAAGGAGTCGCCCCATGCCCACGACCACCGCCCCCGCCGCCGCGACCACCACGCTGACCGGCGCCCAGGTGATCGTCAAGGCGCTGCAGGACCAGGGGGTGGAGCTGATCTTCGGCTATCCCGGCGGGGCCGTCTTGCCGCTCTACGACGCGCTCTTCCAGCAGGACAAGATCCGCCACGTGCTGGTGCGCCACGAGCAGGCGGCGGTGCACGCCGCCGAGGGCTACGCCCGCTCGACCGGCAAGGTGGGCGTGGTGCTGGTGACCTCGGGGCCGGGGGCGACCAACACCGTGACCGGCCTCACCGACGCGCTCATGGACAGCGTGCCGATCGTGTGCCTGACGGGTCAGGTGCCGACCCACATGATCGGCAACGACGCCTTCCAGGAGGCCGACACGGTCGGCATCACCCGGCCCTGCACCAAGCACAATTATCTGGTCAAGCGGCCGGAGGATCTGGCGCGGATCCTCCACGAGGCGTTCCACGTGGCGCGCTCCGGGCGGCCCGGCCCGGTGGTCGTCGACCTGCCCAAGAACATCCAGATGGGCAAGGCCCCCTATGTGGGGCCGGAGGGGATCCGGCCGCGCGGCTACGCGCCGCGCCGCGAGCCCGATCCGGCCCGGATCGAGGAGGCGATCGAGCTGTTGCTGGCCGCCGAGCGGCCGATCTTCTACGTGGGCGGCGGGGTGATCAACGCCGGGCCGGCGGCCTGCGTGCTCTTGACCGAGCTCGTGCGGGCGACCGGCGCGCCCATCACCCTCACCCTCATGGGTCTCGGCGCCTACCCGGCCTCGGATCCGCAGTTCATCGGCATGCTCGGCATGCACGGCACCTACGAGGCCAACATGGCCATGTACGAGTGCGACCTCATGTTGGCGATCGGCGCCCGCTTCGACGACCGGGTGACCGGCCGGCTCGACGGGTTCTCGCCGCGCTCGAAGAAGGTGCACGTCGACATCGATCCCTCCTCGATCAACAAGAACGTGGTGGTGGACGTGCCGATCGTGGGTGACGCCGAGCTCGCCCTGGTGGCCATGCTCGACGCCTGGCGGCGGCGCGCCAACCAGGTCTCGGCCCAGCGGCTCGAGGGCTGGTGGCGGCAGATCCGCAAATGGCAGGAGGTCGATTCGCTGCGCTTCAAGCAGAACGGTAGGGTGATCAAGCCGCAGACGGCGATCAAGCGGTTGTGGGAGGCGACCCGCGACCGCGACGTGTTCGTGACCACCGACGTCGGCCAGCACCAGATGTGGGCGGCGCAGCACTTCAAGTTCGACAAGCCGATGCGCTGGCTGACCTCGGGTGGGCTCGGGACCATGGGCTACGGCTTCCCGGCGGCGATCGGCGTGCAGCTCGCTCATCCCGGGGCGACGGTGCTGTGCATCTCCGGCGACGCCTCGTTCGTCATGAACATGCAGGAGATGTCGACGGCGATGCAGTACCGGCTGCCGGTCAAGACCTTCATCCTCAACAACAGCTACATGGGGATGGTCCGGCAGTGGCAGGACTTCTTCCACGGCTCGCGCCACGCCGAGAGCTACATGGACGCCCTACCGGACTTCGTGAAGCTGGCCGAGGCGTTCGGGGCGGTGGGCCTGCGCGCCTCCACCATCGACGAGCTCGACGGGGTGATCGCCGCGGCGCTGGCCGCCGATCGGCCGGTGATCGCCGACATCGTGGTCGAGCGCTGCGAGAACGTCTATCCGATGATCCCGGGCGGCGCGGCGCACAACGAGATCAAGCTCAGCCCCGAGGACGACGGCCCGCACGAGGCGATCTCCGAAGAGGGCATGGTGCTGGTCTGAGCACGGCCGCGATCCGACCCTCGCGTCCGCCGCGGCGGGCGGTCGCGCGCTCCTGCCTTGAAGCCGGCCCCTCGAGGTTCTAAGCCCGCGCGGCAGTCCGTTGGTCGAGGATCCATGAAGGGAACCGAGGAGGAGCGGCGGCACACGATCTGCGTGCTCGTCGACAACGAGCCCGGCATCCTGGCCCGCGTGGTGGGCCTGTTCAGCGGCCGCGGCTACAACATCGACAGCCTCACCGTGGCCGAGGTCGACAAGGCCCGGGCGCTCTCGCGCATCAACATCGTGACCACCGGCACCGAGGTGGTGATCGAGCAGATCAAGGCGCTGCTCGCCAAGCTCGTGCCGGTGCACCGGGTCCAGGATCTCACCAAGAATGGTCCGGCGGTCGAGCGCGAGCTGGCCCTGGTCAAGGTGGTGGGCGAGCGCGAGCGGCTGTTCCAGGCGCTCAGGGTCGCCGACTTCATGCACGCTCGGCTGGTCGACAGCCGACCGGGCAGCATGATCTTCGAGGTCACCGGCACCTCCGAGGAGATCGACTCCTTCATCGAGCTGATCGAGCCCGTGGAGGTGAGCCGCGCCGGGGTGGTGGCGATCGCCCGCGGAACCGAGATCCTGGCCGTCGAGGACGTCTGATCACGCGGCCCAACCGTCGAGAGGGGAGAGGAGAGCGATGCGCGTCTACTACGACCGGGACGCCGATCTCAATCTGATCAAGAGCAAGAAGGTGGCCGTGGTCGGCTACGGCAGCCAGGGCTTCGGCCACTCGAACAACCTCAAGGACAGCGGGGTCGGCGAGGTGGTGGTGGCGCTGCGACCCGGTTCGCCCACGCGCGCCAAGGTCGAGGCGGCCGGGCTGCGGGTGATGAGCCCGGCCGAAGCCGCGCGCTGGGCCGACGTGGTCATGGTGCTGGTGCCCGACGAGCTGCAGGCCGACCTCTACAAGGACGAGCTCGCCCCCAACATGAAGGAGGGCGCGGCCTTGATGTTCGCCCACGGCTTCAACATCCACTTCAAGCTGATCGAGCCGCGCCCCGATCTCGACGTGCTCATGGTCGCCCCCAAGGGCCCGGGCCATCTGGTGCGCTCGGAATATGTGGGGGGCGGGGGCGTGCCCTGTCTGTTGGCGATCCACCAGGATGCTTCCGGTGTGGCCCACGAGCTGGGCCTCTCCTACGCCTGTGCGATCGGCGGCGGCCGGGCCGGGATCATCGAGACGACCTTCAAGGAGGAGGTCGAGACCGATCTGTTCGGCGAGCAGGTGGTGCTGTGCGGCGGCCTGTGCGCCCTCATCCAGGCCGGCTACGAGACCCTGGTCGAGGCCGGCTACGCACCCGAGATGGCCTATTTCGAGTGCCTGCACGAGGTCAAGCTGATCGTCGATCTGATCTACGAGGGCGGCCTCGCCAACATGCGCTATTCGATCTCCAACACGGCGGAGTACGGTGACTACACGACCGGGCCGCGGATCATCAACGAGGCCGTGCGGGCGGAGATGAAGCGGGTGCTGGCCGACATCCAGAGCGGCAAGTTCGCCAAGGACTGGGTGCTCGAGAACAAGGCCGGCCAGGTGAGCTTCAAGGCCATGCGGGCCCGCGCCGCGGCCCATCCGATCGAGGCGGTGGGCGAGCGCCTGCGGGCCATGATGCCGTGGATCGCCGCCAAGAAGCTGGTCGACAAGAGCAAGAACTGAGCGGCGGCGGAACGCGCACCGGGGCCGGCCGTGGCCGGCCCCGCCCTCCCCCGCGCCGGGGGTCAAGTCTCCGCCGAGGGCCGCACCGCGCGCTCCGCCACCGCGAGCAGCGCGTCGAGCATCGCGCGGATCTCGGGGTCCACGGTCTCGGGTGCCAGGAAGTCGACCAAGGTGTGGTAATCGGTCTTGTTCATCGTGTTCGGTGACCCGATCTTCCGGAAGTAGGCCGCGAACACCGGATCGAGGAATTCGTCGCTCGCTTTGATCTCGCTACCGAACGGGTCCGGCTTGCCCAGTACCGCGAGTGCCTCGGCGACCTCGTCGATCGCCGCCGCCATGGCGTCTTCGTACTGTTCGGCGAACAGCGGGCCACGCGCCACTTCGCCCTGCTGCCGCGCCCACGCCGACAACACGTCGCGTCGGGTCAGATAGTTCTCGAGCTCGCGCCGTCCCCACATGCGAAGTGTCAGATAGGGATCCGCCGGAAGCTCGCGCTCCAGTCGATCGAAGATGGCGATGCCGACCAGCTGCGGCTCGGCCTCGCGCAACGCGTGGAAGTGCTCCTGGGCCTTGCGCGGCTGATTGCCGACGTAAACGACGAACGGCCGCTCGAGATGACGCCGTGCCGGGTGGTCGATCTTGGCGGCCAAAGCCCGCAGGATCGCGAGGTCCGTGGCCCCCTCGAGGTAGAGAACCCACCCCGTCTCCTGAGCCAAGAGGTAGTGTTCGAACCCGATTTCCTTGAGCGCCCGCAGGACACGGCTGCCGCGATCGTCGATCCGGTGCGGGTTACCGACGACAGCGATGACGACGTCGCGATCCGCCGCCTCGTTCAAGATCACCTCCGCGTGGCTGGCGGCGATGATCTGACTGCCGGTGCGTCGGGCTTCGTCGACGAGCACCTGGTAGATCTGGCGTTGCCGGAGGATCTCCAGGTGCGCATCCGGTTCGTCGAGGAGCAGGACGGCACCGGGATTGACCGCCATGTAGGCCACCAGCAGCAGGGTCTGTTGCATGCCGCGACCACTCGACGAGATGTCGAGCTCCGGCCCCCGCCGAGGGCGATAGGTGAGCGTGATCTCGCCCCGCTCGGCCAGGTAGACAGGCTCCAGGAGCCGGGCCCCGAACAGCCGATCGATCGTCTCGACGACCCGCGCCCAGTTCTCACCGTTGCGCTCGCGGACCAACCAGCAGAGATTGCGCAACACCTCGGCCGTGCGACCCTCGCCGATGCGCACGGCGATCGCCCCCTCGTCGAGCCTCACCTCGTTCGCCGCCAGGCCCGACATCGGCGGTAGATAGGCGACCCGTACCTCTTTCGCCTGCACCGGCACGTCGAAGCGCGTGCCGTCGTCTCGTCGCGCCGGCCGACAATAGAACGACTCCTCGTTCGCGTAGTCGAACTCCATCGCCGCCGACCAGACCGTCCCCTGGCTCAGCCCCTCGACGCCGACGGTCACGAGGATGTTCCGGGTCTTGCGCCTTTCCTCTCCCGGAACCCCCTGACGGACCCGCAGATCGCGCCACAGGAGAAGCGCACTCGGCACCGGGATCGCCACCAGGTCGCGCCGGTTGATGGTGACACCCGGCCGCTCCTTGGGAACGGCGCCGTGGCCACGGCGTTCCACCCATTTGCGCACCCCCGCACTCCACAGCGCGAGTGCCTGCAAGGCCGACGTCTTGCCGCAATTGTTCGGGCCGACGAACACCACCCGCTGGCCGAGTTCGATCTCGACCTCCTCGAACAGTTTGAAGTTGCGGATGGTGAGCTTGGTCAGCACGGGACGGCCTCGGCCCCCCTCACGGGCGCTCGCGGAAGTCCACGTGGATGTGGTTGCCGTCCGGATCGTGGATGTTGACCTGGGTGAGCCCGCTGCCCGGTGGGAAGCCCAGCTCGTAGGGCACCCCCAGCGCCTCCAGCCGGTCGAGGAACGCCCGCAGCCCCCGCCCCTCGAGCGCGAAGTGCTCGATCCTGGGCTCGATCCCGCGCGGCCGCCGGTCGACCGCCACCAGATGCACGATCGCCCGGTGCCCGGCGTACAGCCACGCTCCGCCGAAGGAGAAGGCCGGCCGCAAGCCCGCCCGCAGATCCAGGACCTTCTCGTACCATTCGACCATCGTCTCGAGATCGGCCGTGCGGATGTTGACGTGGTCGAGCCCGCGGATCTCCATGCCCACCTCCCCGCGCCGAGCCGGCTGGCCCGATCGCCCACTCCTCTCTAAGCTGCCCCGGCCATCCTAACGGGACCTCGAGCCCGCGACCATGCTGGCACCCTTCGATCCGGCCCGCTCGCTGCTGCTCACCGATCTCTACGAGCTCACCATGCTCGACGCCTATCGCCGCGAGGGCATGGAAGGGCGGGCGAGCTTCGAGTTCTTCGTGCGCAAGCTGCCGCCCTGCCGCAACTTCCTGGTGGCCGCCGGCCTGGAGCAGCTCGTGGAGTTCCTCGAGAACGCCCGGTTCACCCATGAGGAGCTCGCCTGGCTCGAGCGCTCCGGCCGCTTCGCGCCCGAGACCCTGGAGCGGCTGCGCGCCTTCCGCTTCACGGGCGACCTCGACGCTCTGCCCGAGGGCACCGTGTTCTTCGCCGACGAGCCCGTGGTGCGGGTGAGCGCGCCTCTGCCCGAGGCCCAGCTCGTCGAATCGCGGCTCGTCAACATCCTCCACTTCCAGATCCTGATCGCCTCCAAGGCCGCCCGCATGGTGCTGGCCGCGCCCGGCAAGATGTTGCTCGATTTCGGCTTGCGCCGCGCGCACGGCGCCGAGGCCGGGCTGTTGGCCGCGCGGGCGGCCTATCTTGCGGGCTTCGCCGGCACCGCCACGGTGCCCGCCGAGCCGCTCTTCGGCGTGCCGATCTTCGGCACCATGGCCCATTCCTTCGTCCAGGCCTTCGGCAGCGAGCGCGCGGCGTTCGCCGCCTTCGCCCGCTCGCGGCCACGCTCGCTCGTGCTGTTGATCGACACCTACGACGTCGAGGCGGCCGCCCGGCTCGTGGTCGAGATGGCCCCCGAGCTCGCCGCCCGCGGCACGCCCGTGGCGGGTGTGCGGATCGACAGCGGCGATCTGGCCGCCCACGCGCGCGCGGTGCGCGCGATCCTGGACGAAGCCGGCCTGCGCGACGTCAAGATCTTCGCCTCGGGTGGGATCGACGAGACGCTGCTTGCCCGCTTCACGGCCGAAGGCGTGCCGATCGACGGCTACGGGATCGGCACGAGCCTCACCACCTCGACCGACTGGCCGGCGCTCGATTGCGCCTACAAGCTCGTCAGTTACGCCGGCGAGCCGCGCCGCAAGCGCAGCGAGGGCAAGGCCACCTGGCCCGGCGAGAAGCAGGTCTGGCGACGCTACGAGAAAGACCGGATGGCGGGCGATCGGCTGGGCCTCGTGGACGAGGACCAGGACGGTGTAGCGCTGCTCGTGCCGGTGATGCGCGGCGGCCGACGCCTGGGCCCGCTGCCCACGCTGGCCGAGGCCCGTGCCCGCTGCGCGCGCGAGCTCGCCGCCCTGTCCGAGCCCTTGCGCGGGCTCGCGCCCGCCCCACCCTACCCGGTCGAGCCGACCGCGCGCTTGCGCGCCCTGGCCGAGGCGTGCGAACAGGAGGCCGCCGCGCTGCGGGGTCTCGCCCGGATCGGCGGTCTCCAGCAGCGCCTCGTAGCGGCTGTCCCATTCCGCGGGGAAGTAGAGCGCGCGCTCCTGAATCCAGCCTTCGAAATCGGCCGCGGTGATGCGGTTGGGCTTCTGGAGCAGCGGGTGGTCAGGCGCGAGAATGCGCACGGGCGCCTCCTCGACGGTGGTCCGGCTGCGCCCGATGCGGATGGGGAACGGCCCCACGTTGCGGAGGATGGAGTCCGACGCCTCGGCGCCGAAGCCTTCCAGGGTGTTGT
>FWPV01008783.1_pt1 | contig 17455 bp, 9 predicted proteins | sample 2228371 | NCBI WGS metagenome assembly FWPV01 (sample SAMEA103939776, study PRJEB20133) | metagenome | reverse complement strand
GTATTGGATCAGCTTATACCGCCCCCGGCGAACCATGACGATGCGGTCGTCGTCGCGGTGTTTGCGGTATCCGAGCTTGATCTCGGAAACCACATCGCGGGGCTTGGGCTCGCCGCCTTCGCGCAGCACGGCGGCAAGCGACCCTTCCGGCGCCCGCAGTCCCGCTAGTTCGAGCAGCGACGGCAGCAGAGACAATGTGGAAACCGGCGTCTTCACCCGCCGCCCGGGCCGCACCATGCCGGGCCATGCGAAGAAAAAAGGCACGCGCGCCACCTGCTCATAAAACGTCTGCTTCTGGAACAGCCCGTAGTCGCCCAAGTCCGTGCCGTGGTCGCTGACGAACACGATGATGGTGTCTTTCAGCAATCCGCGCTGTTTCATGAAGTCGAGCAGCCGCCCGATTTGGGCGTCGAGAAACGCCACGCGCTCGTAGTAGGTCCGGCGCGCGTTCCGGATCTGGTCACGGCTGAGCCGAAAAGCCCCTTGGTAATCGCGCAGAGCCACGGACTCCCAAAGAGGTTTGCGGCGCAACTCCTCGTCCGGAAGCAGCGGCAGCCGGATGGAATCCGGGTCAATCGATTTCCAGAAGGGCTTGGGCGCCACCACGGGGGTGTGCGGAGCGTTGAGCGAAAGCCGGAGGAAGAAACGCTCCCCGGCGCCGAGCGCCGAAAGCCAGTTGACAGCCAGATCGACGTTCTCCGCCTCGGCGGTTTTCGAAGCGTCTTCGGGGAATAGCCCGGCGAGAATCCACGATTGAGCGCCGGGGTAGACCACCGCATCGTAGTCCTCCGGATTGCGCCCCTTCAAGTATTTCGTTGGCGACACCACATCTTCGGTGGGGCGCCCGCCTTCGGTTTGAAACGCCTGCCTGCCTTGCACGAAGTAGTGTTTCTTGCCGAACGACGCCGTGCGGTAACCGGCTTCTTCGAACGCCCACGTGAGAAAGCTCGTGTCAGGCGCCAGGCGTTGAAGGTTGTGATAAACGTTCGTCGAAGACGGCATCCGCCCGGTAAGCAGCGACGAGCGCGCCGGAACGCACACCGGCGACGGAGTATAGGCGGATTCGAACAGCGTCCCGGCGGCTGCGAGTTCGTCCAGACGCGGGCTGCGCGCCCACGCAGAACCATAACAGCCGAGCGAGTCCGGGCGCTGCTCGTCGGTCATGAGCCAGAGCACGTTCGGCCGGCGGCTCGCCTGTTTTGACACGGCGGGCGCGGCGGCTAGCGTCTTGATAAATTCTCTGCGGTTAACGGCGGGCATAGATACGGTCAATATTGTTGTGATCCAGAACCATGTGCTCTACATAGACCGCCGGGGGCACCCTTTCATGACTCACCATGGCGAGCGCCAGCCGGATCAGTTTTTCGCCATAACGCTCCGGAAAGTACGCGATGGAGGCGATGAGGCGGCTGTCGGGATGGCGGATTTCGGCGCGCGCCTCCTCAGTGGCGTTTTGCCCCACCACCGCGATGTCGCTTTCGCGTCCCGCCACCCGCGCCGCCCACACGGCGCCCACCGCCGCCCGGTCATTGAATCCCGCCACAAGGAGCCGCGTACCTTTCTTCGTCTGAGCGAGGAAAGCGGACATGGCTTCGCGGCTCGTGGCGGTGTCCGCGCGGGTGCTCAAGTGCACCACCCGCGACTCGTCGACTCCGTCCAGCGTTTCCTTTAAGCCAACCATCACGCCGCCCAGGCGCGCCTGCACGTTGGTGCTCGCAAGCGTGGATTCGAGCAGCACCACTTTGTCGAACTTGCCCTTCCACGTCTCGCGGGCGAAGCGGGCAAGCACCTGACCTGCAAGGCGTCCGGCTTGATAATTGTTGCCGCCGAAATAGACGCAGCCCGCCACGGGCACATCGATGCTGATGACCGGCACGCCGGCGCGGAAAAAACAGTCGGCGGCGGTGTGGCAGACCCATTCAGCGGGCTGAAAGAGCATCACCAGATCCGCCTTGGCGTCGATCAAGCGCTGCGCGTTCGCCGCCACACGGTCAGAGTCGTCTTCGCGGTTGTCGAGCGCCATCAGCTCCACGTTGGCGCGCTCGGCTGCCTCGCGGATGCCCGCCGCCACGTCTTCCCGGAAGGGGCTGCCGGTTTGCGGGGCGCAATAGCCGATCAGAAAGCGCCGCCGGCGCGAGGTGCAGCGGTATCGCTTGTTGGGCAAGCGCTCGACGTAGCCCCGGTTTTCGAGCGTGGCGAGCAGGCGGAACACGGCGGTTCGTTGGATGCCGGTCATTTCAGCGATTTCGGCGACGGTCAACGCCCGCCCGCTGGACTCGATGGCTTCGAGAACATCCAGCCCTTTGTCGAGGGTGGAAACTATTCGCATAGTGAATACGGTCGTTCAATATTGGCACACCCAGGCGCCATTGTCAATTCCTGTAAATCCGGCGCAGCGGGGCTGGGGGGCGGGTCAAGCGCAAGGCTGAGACGGGCTGGAAGGAAAGCTGCCGGCGGCGGCTTGGCTTGGGGGCACGCTTTTGCCGCCGGGCGACTATTCGGTGCGCAGCGTGAGCGGGGCGGGCGACACGCACATCATTGTGTTCTGGTCTGAAACCGGCCAAACCGCGATCGCGCTCGCCGCCCGCGAGTCCAGATCGACCGAAGACACCGGCAAGACCACGATCGACTTGGTTGCCGAAGCTGAAGGCTACCGCATCGAGCGCATCACCCGCGCCTACTCACCCCTGGTATTCGTGCTGCGGGGCGATCAAGGCCGCCGCTGAGCCCCAGCCCCCGCGCCGTCAGACGCACGAATGGGAAACTCAACAGCGGCCTTCGAGGATCAGAATCTCAGCCTGCCCACGATTTGCACGATGCGGTTCGTGGCCGTCGTCTGAGCGGTCACTCGGCCGAAGTTAGTCGAGTACGGATTCATGTCCGGAGAGTCGAACTGGGAGCGGTTGAAGGTATTAATTGTGTCGAGGCGCAATTGCAACGCCATCCGCTCTCGAACCCGGAATTCCCGCATAAGGTTGGAATTCCACTGGTTCGTCATGTCGCGGCGTAGCCCGTCGACCCTGGTCGGGAAGACGCGGCGGTGGAAAGCAGCAGGTCCGCGCGCCGCGACCCGCTCAAAATTGGCGGTGTTGAACCAACGGTCCAAGGTTCGCGGGCCGGTATTGATCTCCTCCAACTTGCCGTAGTAGAAGACGTTGCCAAAATCGAGGAGCGGACCGGGCTGCCATTCGTAAGTGGCCGCGATTTGCCACCCGCCCAGTATCCGGCTGGCCCAGCCTTCGTTCAAGAAGCGGCGGCCCTTGCCCACTGGAATCTCCACAATGCCGGTCGCCACAAAACGGTGTGGCCGTCCGTCATTAGATTCGCGCCAACTCGGGGCCGGATCGAAGGGGTTGTGGAAATAATCGGCCTCGCGGTTGCTGAGGCGGGTATAACCGGCAACAAGATTGAACCCTTTCGAAAGCCGGCGCTCAAAGTTGATCTCAAGCTGGTGTGTTTCCACGGCGCCGATCGGAGCGTTGCTCACCGTTAGACCGGTCATATGCGGGTATGGCAACAATAACTGCGATTTCCGCACCGTGGGCGAGGCATAGAATCCGAGGGTTGACATGTCCGTCCAAACCATCGGATGACTCTGAGCTAGAGACCGGAAGTTCGAAATCTGGAAGGGGTTCGGAACATTCGCGTTCAGGTTCGACGCTATAGCGTCATTTCGGACCAAACCGTCGGCCCAGAATTTCTCTGGAACAAAGTTGAGGTTCCAGTTGACGTAAGCCCGGTCTGTGTACGAACCGGCATAGGCCACCTCGACGACCATCGAGGCCCCTAACTGGTGCTGGGCTCCGAAGCGCCAGCGCTGCTGGCGGGAGCGCTTCGCGTCGTACGGATTGTAAGTGAAACTGCGCCCGGCGACAGCCATCAAGCCAAGTCCGTCGCGCACTGGAGCGTCAAAACGCGACCCATCCGCCCGTACTGGGAATGGGTCGCGGAGGGGTGAAACACCATTGCGCGGATCCCCCACGAGCCAAGTCATTCCGAAATCGTTGGTGAGGTTTGTACTCGTGGTGCGGCTGAAGCCGAGTTGCTGAATGCCGAACCGGAGAGCATTCCAACTGTCGTAAAAGATTCCATACCCGGCCCTGAGCACGGATCTCCGGCCGACCTGATAAGCGACCCCAAAACGGGGAAGCCACATCAGCTCGTTCTGATTGACCCGGCGAGAGACGCCCCCGACGCCGGCATACAGAGAACCACCCGTAACTCTGAAATCAGAGGCAGCGCGTTCGGGAACCGGCCGGGCCGCATACGCCGCCTGGGCAAGATCGGAGATCGGCAGCTTCGCGGTGGGTTCAAACCCAGCCATCGCCCGGTTAAACCGCTCCGTGATGCCCATCTCATACTCCAGCCGGAGGCCGAGGTTGAGAGATAGCTTAGGCGTGACGCGCCAGTCGTCCTGCAAGTAGAAGCCGTAGTATGGACTATGGATCGCCCAACTGTCGCTGCTCTCAATCTGCATGGAAGTGGGAATGCCAAGGATAAACGCAGCCCAGCTATGACCCAAGTCTCCGGCGGGCGTGAACGTATCGTCGTTGCGCCGCGTGTAGAAGTTGTTGAAGGTAAAGGAGCCTGCGAGCAAGCCCGCCCTCGTCGCCGTGCGGAAATGCTGGCGGGCGTCAACACCGGCGCGAAGCGTATGCTTGCCCCGGATATGGGCTACATTTCCCTTCGTGGTAAAGACCCGCAATCTGTAGATTTCAGGCACCCTCCGGCCGATGGAATTGTACCCGGTAAAGTTCATCTCCGGTAATGCTGCTTGATCACCGGCTTTCGCATCGAGGTAGGCGGGAAGACCGACATCCGAAGGCTTAAACTTGCGGGGTGTGACGAAAACCTGGGTGTTATAAAAGTTGGCGATGGCGACCATCGCATCGAACATTGTGGAGGGGCTCTGGGTGTAAGTCCAGTTCAACGTCCCCGCTTTCCGTCTCCAATCAAAGGGCGCCGAGCTAGTGGTCGACAGCCCCCGGATTTTCTCGAAAGTCCAGTCATAGCCATCCTCCAAGAACGAATAGCGGTTCCAAGAGAAAAAGAAGCGGTGGGCGTTAGAGTGGTGATAGTCGAAGCGGTTATTTTGCTGGTTGTACGTCCAGTCAAACGGCATGCGATCAGCCAGGTAGTTGTTACTGGGTTCTCGCCGGGGATCCGCTATTTCATTGTTCGGATCCGGAATGAATTTGAGGTATGCGTTGTAGGTGGGGTTGGCGAAACGCGACTTCGGAATGATGTTGCCGGGAATGGGAGTGCGAATGTAATGGGACGGCCGGGCGGGGTCAGGGCGAACAGTCAGTGGGTCGTAAATCTGGTAGCGGCTGGCATCCACATTCAGCAAGCGTGAAAAATCGCCTTCGCGGTTCGGCAGAGTGGGAACTGTGCGGTTGAGATTCCCCTCGGGTCTCTTTTTGTCCTCGAATCCGGCATAACTGAAGTGGAAGAATAAGCGGTTGCGCCCATCAAAGATCTTGGGGACCACCACAGGTCCGCCGATGCTCGCTGTGTAAGTATTGGAACGTCCTGCCCCTTGTTTGTCTTGAGATCGGATGAAGTTGGCCAAGGCGACGTCCCCTTTCGCCTCCGCTTCTGCGATATCGCGGTAATATTTTTGTTTTACGAAAAACGGAGTACCGTTCCATCTCTGCTGCCAGTGCTGCTCGGTGAGCGTCCCGTGCAGACTGTTCGTCCCCGATTTAGTCATCATTGAGATGTGGGCGCCCGTGCTGTGGCCGATGGAGGCGTCAAACCGGGACGTTTCGACTTTGAACTCTTGCAAAGAGTCGGCAGCGGGCATGTAAGAGGGACCGCCCGACCCACGCGTATTCGGAGCGCCGTCTATTGAAAACTCGTTTTCCCCAACCTTTCCGTAAACGCTATAATCGGAAGCTCCGCCCAAGGTGTGCAGACTGTTGTACTTATTGACACCTCCAGCCTGTATGCCCGGCGTAAGCATGACAAGAAGCATGGGATTGTTCCCCAACGCTGGAAGATCCATCAGCGACCGGTTGTCCATCACCCGGCCTGCGGAAACAGCGTTGGTTTCGAGCAGCGGCGCTTCCGCCGTAACTGCGACGGTCTCGGTTACTGCGCCCAATTCCAGGCTCACGTCGATCTGCGAGCGTGTGCTCACGGGCAGGACAATCCCGCTACGGATGAATTTCTTGAATCCCGGCATCTCTACAGTCACCCGGTAGTTGCCAGGCAGCAGCAAAGCCGCTTCGTAATATCCGGTGGCGTTGGTGCTGAGCGTGATTGCCACATTCGTATCTGTGTTCGTCACCATGACAGTGGCGCCAGCCACAGCGGAACCCTGCGGATCCAGCACCCGTCCGTAAATCATGCTCCGCGTTTCCTGCCCCACGGCAGGCATGCCGAACGTCAAAACGCTGACGAAAAGGGTTATCCACTTGTTCACAAACACCTCCCGCTGGTCACTCCCCAGCTTTGTTTACCAGCACTCGCAGGCGGGCGCGGGTGGAATGTGCGCGCCCCTTGCGGACGTCATCCTCGGTGAAGACCGCCATGAGGATCTCGCGCGCGCGGGTCCTTTCGCGGTCGTAAATCACATAGATCGTTCCGTCAGGGGCTTGGGCCCCATCGGGATACGAAACCTGCTCTCTCTCATCAAGGAGCAAGCCCCCTTGCCAGCTCTTGCCGTCGTCTTCAGACAAGTAGGCCGTCAGATGAGTGCGGGATTTGCCGCCGGGGGGATTGTGCTTGACGAGCAGCAAACGCCCCGATTTCAAACGGCGGATGAAAAACCGCGTCACCACGTGATCCATGTACTTTTCGCCCGGCGTCCAGCTCCTTCCTCCATCCCGCGAAAAGCTCTGCCCGATGCCGTAGGTGGTGCGCACGAGCATCCACAGGGAGCGGTCGCGCCGCTCGACGATCATGTGCTCGTCGAACTGGGTGTCAGGCACCTGAGCCTGACCCAAAAATCGAAACGTGGCGCCGTTGTCGGATGATACGAATACGTTCGAGCCCTTCTCCGGGCCGATGTCGTGTTTCAACTCGTCGATGGTGAATGGGGACCAGTCGACTTTGTACCGCTCGAGGTTCGGAGGGCGGTTCTTCCACCCGCCGATGGGGAGCAGCCATTGTCCCCGGACGACGGTGGGCTTGTTCATCATCACGCCGTTGGCGATGCGGCGCGGCGCCGACCACCGGGGCGACTCCGAGTCCGGGTTCTCCGCCGTGATGGCCCAGACTCCGCCTCGCCCGTCCCAATGGCCTACAGCCTGCGCCCAGAACAGCCACAACCGCCCCCGGGGGTCGATCCAGAGGCAAGGATCATAAGCGCGGACATACCAGTGGGGGTCGATCACCAGCTTTGGACCCGACCAGGTGCGGCCCCCGTCCCCGCTCGTCACAAGGACGACGTAGTTATAAGGACCCTCGCCGTCGCCCCCGGCGTACCACGTGGCCCACAGGCGCCCCTTGCGGGTGCGTTCAAGGCCCGGTATCCCTTGGAACTTCCGCTGCCAGCCGTCGTACTCCGGTCCCGGCGACGTCAAGATCGGAGGCGGGACCATCGCGGGATCCTTGCCCGGGGGCTCGCCCGGCGTGGCGAAGGCGAAGCTAAATAACAAAGTGAGGAACAACGAGAGATCTAGAACCATGCCCGGGCCTCGCGTCCGACTACCTCTGAAATGTTACATCTTCGTACTAGAATTCTAAACATCGTATGGTACAATGTCAAGGAGAATTTACAGGACGGCAATGATGGAACGAAAAAGACGCGCCAAGCAGCCGCAAGACGGAGCAGCAAGCCACCGGCATTTGTCGGAGCTTGCTTACTCTTACATACGCGAGCAGATTCTGCGCGGGCATTTACCGTTCGGAGCGGAGATCTCCCGGAAAAAGATAGCGAAGGAGTTGGGCATCAGCGTGCTCCCGGTCACCGTGGCGCTCCAACGGCTGGAAAACGAGTCACTGGTGGAAAGCATCCGGCGCGTGGGCACGCGGGTGCGCGTTCCCACCCCTCAGGACATTCGGGGGTTTTACGTGGCGCGGGAAGCGCTGGAAAGCCAATCCGCACGGTTGTTCGCCGAGCGGGCGGACGCGAAAGCACGGGAGGAAATCTTGCGGCTGGCGGACGAGCTCGACCGGTTGGAGCATGAAACTTCGCTGCTGCCGGACCCTTCCGAGGACGATCTCTATGCTCTGCGCAGCAGGCACATGCAGTTTCATATGCGGGTGGCGGAGTTGGGAGGCTGCCCGTTTCTATGCGAGCTTCTCTCCCGGAATCAAATTCTGGTATTCAACTGGCTGTACGACCGGCTTTTCGGGCGGCGCGCGTTGCCAGCGGGGTGGCACCGCCAGCTAGCTGATGCGCTCTGCCAGGGAGACGTCGAAGCGGCAGACCGGGCGATGCGAACCCACGTCCGGTACCGCATGGAGGAGCTGCTTCAAAGGCTGGAGCCGTTTCTAAGCCTCAACCATGAGCAACTAGCGGCGGCGTTTAGCGAAGTGCAGGCGTGAGGACTTATTCAGAGCCGCGCATGGAGGCGCCGCCGGTGAGGGATTCGTAGAGGGATTTTTGGCGGAGGGCGATGGCGTCCCAATTGTAATCTGATTCGGCGCGGAGGCGGGCTTGGCGCTCTAGGGCGCGGCGGCGGGCGGGGTTCTCGAACAGCCCGGCAATGGCTTCCGCCATTTCTTCGCCGGAACGCACGACCAAGACGTCGCGCCCGGATTCGAGATCTAAGCCGTTGATTCCGGCGGGGGTGGCGACGATGGCTTTGCCCATCGCCATCGCTTCCATAATCTTGATGTTCGTTCCGGCGCTGGCAAGCAGCGGCGCAATCACGATAGCCGCCCGTTCATATGCCGGGCGGACATCGGCTACAAAGTCCTCCACCTCAATGCCCGGTTGAGAGAGGTTGATGGCTTCCCGCTCCGGGTAGCGGTCCAGAAAGTACCGGTGGCGCTTGCCGGCGATGATGTGCAGAACCGGGTCGAAGCCCCTGAGCCGCGGCCAGACTTCATTCAGGAAGAAGCGCACGGCAAGGATGTTCGGCAGGTGCTGGAAAGCGCCGATGAACAGGATGCGGCGCGGCTCGGGTTCGGAATCCGCGGGGCGGAACCGCTCGAGATCGACGCCGTTGAGAAGCGTCTCCACGCGCCGGGCTTGAACTTGTGACCGGTCCTGTTCCGACATGGTCACGACGCAATCGACCCGCCGCCAAGCGTCGCGCTCGAAGTGCTCCCACTTTTCGAGCTGGCGGCGCAAGTCCCAGTCTTCTCTTTGAGATAGAAGCTGACGGTGCAAGTCGTACGTGATGTCGTGTTCCACCAGAATCGTGGCGGCGGGGGCGCAATCCGAGGCGTACTGCGCCATATGAGTGAACTCAAGCTGTGCAATGGCGGGTTTCCACTTGCGAACCGTAAGTTGAAGGGCGGCGTGGAAAGCGGGCGAATCGAACTCCTCGACCATATCCGGGCGGGGCGTGGCAGGCAAGATGTGCGTACCCTGCCGGCGGACCAACACAATTTCTTGACAAATGTCGAGAAGCTCGGCGGGGGGAGTTTGAAGTTCTTCTGTGAAAGTGACCAGAATTTGGTCGAAGTCGCGGGCTGCGCGCCGCATCAAGTTATACATTCGAACAGCCCCGCCATGTGCTAGAGGAAACGGCACATACGGGCTAACGACTAGCACGGCGGGGCGTTTCTTTGGCGCTGCGCCGGGGAATACCGCGACGTCGCCGCTTCCAGCGCCGAGAATCAAGTCTTCCGGCCAAAGGTCCCGCGGGGGGCGGGCGAGCCACCGCCACGCCCGCGCGGCGAATGCCAAAGCCGCTTCGGCGCGGGCGGAGCGATAGTGCCCGGCGCCAAGGAGGTTCAGACGCCAGACGGCTTGTTTCCAAAGCCTTCTGAACACGGACGGGCTAGCCACCGCGCGCGCCAAAAAGCGGAGGTAGTTGACGTCCAACACCAGGTCCAACTCCTCGGCGGTGTAATACCGGGAGGTGGTGGCGCGGTGCCAGTGGGTGACTTGAGACCCGGCTACGAAAACCGTTGGCCAGCCGAGTTGCCAGGCGCGGTAACAGACATCGAGGTCCTCGACATATGCGGGGCGGTACATCTCTCCGAAGCCGCCCAAAGAGCGAAGCTTGCGGGTGTCATAGAGCGAGCATCCCCCGCTGCCGTACAAGACGTAGCTCATGTTTTCGCCGGACAGCGGGAGGTCGCAGGTGATGGGAAAGCCGGTCGAACGGGCGCCGGGTTCGCGCGGGTGGATGACCGCCTTTCCGGTTTCTTCGCGGCGGACGCCCGGAGGGAAGAAAATTTGGGCGGTGGCGCAGAACAGGTCGGGCGTCTGAGCGAAAGCGTCCCGCAGGGCGCGGAAGAAGCCCGGGCGAATCACCATGTCGTTGTTGAGCAGGCAAACGTGGGAGTAGCGGGCGCGCCGTATTCCCCGGTTCACAGCCTCCGCGAAAGGTAAGGCATCGATTGAGGTTTCGACTACAACGCACTGAAAACGTTGACCTAACCTTGCTGAGGTGGAGTCCACGCTGCCGTTGTCGACAACGATCACCTCCGAGGGGATTCCTTCCAGATCTTGCAGCACTCCGGGGAGGAGGCGCTCCAATAATCCTGCGCCGTTGCGGGAAGGGATGACGACGCTAATGCCTTCATCGAGCGGAGGTTCGAGCGCCGGTGGCGGCTTGGAGGGCAAGAGCGCTTTCAGCAACGCCGTCAACCAACCGGACAAGACGGCGCCGTAGTAGAGGCAGGGGCGCAGGAAATAGCCCGGATGGGCGAGCCGCCAAAGGAATGTGTAGATGTCGCCGCCGGGGTGGAATTGGAAATCCACCCATTCGCGAAACCGCCACGCGAAGTGCCCGAGGATGGAGCGCCACGCCCTTGGGCGAATCATGTAGTGGTTTAATGTTTCGTTATAAATTAATGTATTAACGTGGCTTATTAGAAACGCCAGGAGACGGAGACGAAACAGAGGCGTTTTTCGATCTAAGATGATGGCGCCATAGCGGACGCGGCGGTTCCGGAGGGCGGCGCGGCAGCGGGACCAATTTTCCCAAAAGCTGCGCTTGACGTGATAAGGAATCCACTGAGCGTTGTCGACGGGGAACTCGGAGACGACTACCAAGGGCAGATCGGGGGCGATTTCGCGAAACCGCTCAATCAGACGGCGGTTCAACTCCTCGGAACCGGTGGCGAAGGCAACTTTGACTTGAACGCTCAAATCAGTTCGTGGCGGTTCGCCGGAAACTCGCCCGTTTCGGCTCGCAACCACATATCCAGCGCTTGGAGTCCGAAGGCGGTAGAGACAGGGTTGACGTACGGCAGCCACTCGCCGTTCTTGCTGCCGAACCAGAATCCGCCACGGCGGGCGGGGTCGGGGTCTTCGCGCTGGAATTTCAACAGGTTCGCCACTTCTTCCGCCGCCGCTTCGCGGTCGAGGGGAGCGGCGCCGAGACGGTCCGCATACAGACGGAGGCGGATCAACTGCGCGAACACGTCGGAACGCACGAACGAAGGAGCGATATCCCGAAGGAACGCGGCTAATTTGGCGATGCCTTCGCGGACGGTGGCGGCGCAAGCGGGATCCGAGTAACGCGGCAGCATGCCTTCGAGGAAATAGCAGTAGGCGTGCAGCCGGTCCATCACCAAGTGGGGGTCCGTTTCGCCGGGCAGGAAGTCCTCGTGCGTGGCGAGAGAGCGGCGGAGGACCATTTCGTAAGCTTCGAGGAACTCGCGATCGCCGGTGACCTCAAATAGGTCATGCCACGCCAGAGCAGCTTTGAGCTGATAGCAGCCGGGGTGTTTGGACCAGTTGCCCTCGTGCGGGCGGGGGCGGCAGGAAGGCAGCTCGATGATGGGGTGGACGCCCCGGTCGTGGACGAAATAGCGGAGCATGGAGCGTCCGGCGGCGACGGCGGCGTCAAGCCATTCGCCTTCGGGCATGACGCGCCACAGGGTGAGAAGCCCGCGCACGATGATGCCGGAGTCGAAGAAGTAGGCGAGGGAGCCGGGGTATTCGAACGGGAACAGTTCGAGCGAGGAGTCCCATGCACAGCGCGTCAGAAACCCCGCCGCCGAACGGGCGGCTTCGAGGCAGGCGAAGTCATCGAGGCGGCGGTGCAGGTAGACCAAAGCGCTGATGGCGTAGCCCGTGATTTCAGTAGAGATGCGGGCGTTCCGCCCGGGTTCGGTCAGATAGTAGCGGGCCACCCCGCCTTCCGGCTCCTGAATGCCGGAGGCTAAGAACCATTCGCCTGCCAGAGGAAGAACGCTGTGGATGCTTTCCAAGGATCGGGTCAATCCACAATTGTAATGCATCCGGCTTGCGCCGCAGCGCCGGGGCCTTTGTTAAGCCAAGGTTCAGTACTGAATGCGCGCCTGGAACTGGAGGAAACGGTTCAAGGCGGCGGTTTGCTGCTGCACGCGGCCGAAGTTGGTGTTCATGGGGTCGGTGTTCGGCGTATCGAACTGGTAACGATTGAACACGTTCAGCATGTCAAAGCGCAGGATCAGCTTCACGCGCTCCTTGTGGAGCGGGACCTCACGCTGGACGTTGGCGTTGGTTTGGAGCGTGCGGTCGCGGCGGACGCCATCGATGCGGGACGGGAAGATACGGGTCTGGTAGCTGGCTGGACCGCGCTGCGAGCAGCGTTCCCAACCGGTGTCCGGTCCGGGCGTCTGGTTGCATGCCGTCCCGGAAGCGTTGAACCACTCGTCGAGGGTCGGATTGTCTTTCTTGATGCGGCTGATGTCGCCGTAGTAATAGCGGTTGCTCCAATCGATGAGGGGACCGGCCTGGTATTCGAAGGTGCCCGAAAGCTGCATGCCGCCGAGGAGCTTGCTCATAACGCCCTGCTTAAAGAAGGCGCGGCGGCGCCCGAAGGGGAATTGATAGATGCCCGTGGCGGTTAGGCGGTTCGGGCGGCTGGCGTTGGAAAGCCGCCACGCGGGGCGTTCATCGAACTCATTGGGGAACCAATCCGCCGCCCAACCTCGCGTTCCGGTGTAGGCGATGTTGGTGCTGAAGCCCTTCGAGAAGCGGCGGTTGAAAGTGACCTCGAGGCCGTTCGTGCGCACGGCGCCAGTGTTGGAGCGCTCCATGTTCAGAGCGCCGGCGACGCTCGGGAAAGGCCTGAGGAGCCGGTTGCGGCCGATGGTGCTGTTGGTGAAGAAGCTCTGGCTGAGCATGTCGTTGTACAGCTCCGGATTGGACTGTTCCAGCCCGGGGAACAGCGTAATGCGGAACGGGTTGGATACGCCGCCGTCGAGCGTCGAAGCCCACGCGCTGTTGCGGACATTGCCGGTCCACCAGTACTGGGCGGGCAGCGCGTTCAGGTTCTTGGTTACGTAAACGTCCTTCGAGTAGGAACCCGTGTAGGTAACGCTCACCACCATGCTGCGGCCGACCTGGCGCTGGACGCCGAGCCTCCAGCGGTGTTGATGGAGCCGCTTGACCGGATAATCAAGGAATGTATAGCTACGCCCGGTGAGCGTGTCCACGCCGAGGGAGCCCATAGTGGACACGTCAAAGCGGGTTCCGTTGGCGCGAAGGGGGAAGGGGTCGGCTAAGGGCGAGACGCCTGCCGCCGGGTTGCCGGCGCGCCACGTCATTCCCGAGTTGCTTTCGGTGCTCACGGTGGTAGTGCGGTTGAAACCGGTCTGATTCGGGGCGCGGTTCGTGACATTCAACGTGTCAAAGAAGGTTCCGGCGCCGCCGCGGAGCACGGTTTTGCTATCGAGCTGATAGGCGAAAGCGAAGCGCGGCATGAACATGGTCTGCCCCTGCCATGCCTGGCGGGGGAGCCCGTTTCTGCCGGGGAAGGTCACGCCGCCGCGCACGCGGAACTTCTCGGGATCGATCACCACGGTGTTCTCACCGAGGGTGAAGGGCGCGGGCGGGTTGGCGCGGATGAAAGATTCGGCCACGTCCGTGACGAAGAGCTTGGCGTTGCGGTCGAAGTAACCGATCATGCGGTTGTAGCGCTCGGTCGGACCGCCTTCATACTCCAAACGGAAGCCGAGGTTGATGGTCAGCTTGCGGGTGACGCGGAACTGATCCTGAAAAAAGGCGCCGTAGTAAGGCGAGTGGGTGGCGTAAGTGGCGTTGCCGGCGCTGATTTGCGAGTCATAGTTCAAGCCCATCATGAAAGCCGCCCAACTCAGTCCGATGGAGCCGGGAGTGTAGAGGGAAGTGTCGCTGTCGCGGCGGGTGTAACGGTTGTCGAAGCGGAACACGCCCGAGGTGTTGCCGCCCCCGCCGCCGGTACGGAAGTGCTGGCGGCTGTCGGCGCCGGCTTTGATGCTGTGCCGCCCGCGGACGTGGGTCAGGTTGCTGACCAAGCTGAAGACCCGGTACCGGGTGAAGGTGGGAACCGCGCCGGGGCTGCTGGTGGTGTAACCGCTGATTTGCATCTGAGGCAGCATATGCTGGTCGCCCGCCCAATCGTCCAAGTACTTGGGCAAGCCGACGTCGGAGGGCTTGTAACTGAGTGGAACCGGCTTCCGGTTGCCGGAGGTGAATTCGTTGGCGGCGGCGGAGACGTCGAGCAAGGTGGTGCCGTTGATGGTCCATGTCCAGCCGACGGTGGCGCCCATATTCTTGCGGTTCAGCCCGCCGGTATTCATGCCGCGGATGGTGGAGTAGGTCCAATCCTGACGGTCCTCGTCAAAGTTGTTCCAACTCCAGCGGGAAAAGAACCGGTGTGTCGTGGAGTAGTTAAAGTCGAGCCGGTTCTGGAACGCCACGTAATCCCATAGCCACGGTGTAGCGACCGCCATGTAGTTGTTGAGAGGCTCCTGCTTGGGGTCGCGGGGGTCGTTGTTGGGGACGGGGTAAAGGTCGGAGTAGAACTTGTAGAGCTTAGGCATCAGGATGCGGGACTTGGGGACGATGTTGCCGGGGATGGGGTCCCGGACATAGTAAGTTCCGCCGGTGCGGGCGGTGTTGCGGCGCACGGTGAGCGGGTCGTAAAGCTGATACTTGACCGCGTCCACGCGGAGCAGGTCCGTGAAATCGCCCTCGCGATTGGCCATGGTGGGGACGGTTTTGTTGAACTGATTCGCCTCTTCGGTCTTGTTGTCCTTGAAGCCGTTGTAGCTGAAAAAGAAGAACAGCTTATTGCGCCCGTCGTAGAGTTTGGGGATGCGGACCGGTCCGCCGATGGTGGCGGCCCAATTGTTGGAGTGACCGGACGGCTGGCGCTCCTCCTTGCGCAACTGATTGGCGAGGGCGTAGTCGCCGCGGGCTTCGGCGTCGGCGATGTTTTGGAAGTAAAGTTTCCGGGTGAAGTAGGGCGTGCCGTTGAAGCGCTGCTGCCAGTGCTGTTCGGTGAGCGTGCCGGAGTAGCGGTTGGTGCCGGACTTGGTCATGGCCATGATGCTGGCGCCGGTGCCCCGCCCTTGCGAGACGTCGAAACCGGTGAGATCGATGCGGAACTCCGCAACGGTGTCGGAGTAAGGCAGATACGCCGCCTGCCGGTTGCCGCCGTTATTAGGAACGCCGTCGATAGACCACTCGTTGCCGCCTACGCCCGCCGCGTTATTGTAAGCGGAGCCGCCGGCGATGGAGTGCAGCCCGAGGTAATTGTTGACGCCGTCGGTTTGGATGCCGGGCGTGAGTTTTACAAGAAGCGTCGGGTTGTTGCCCAAGACGGGCAGGTCCATCAGCTCCATGTTGTCGATGAGCGCGCCGGCTTCGACCGAGCCGGTATCGAGCACGGGGGCTTCGGCAGTGACCTGCACGGTTTCGGTGACCGCGCCGACCTCCATTTTCAAGTCGATGGCGAGCTGCTGCCCGACTTGTAAGACGATGCCGCTTCGAACGACGGACTTAAAGCCTGGCGCCTCAGCGGAAATCCGGTAATTTCCGGGCAGGAGGAGCGGAGCTTCATAGTAACCGGTCTCATTGGTCACCACCGGAGTGGCGGTATTCGTGTCGATGTTGAGAATGGTCACCTTCGCGCCGCTTACAACCGCGCCCAACTGATCATACACGCGGCCGTTGATGGTGCTGCGGGTTTCCTGCGCGTGGAGAACCACGGCGGTTGACAGGAGGAATAAAGCAAAGGCGTTCCGAAGACGCATGGCGAAGAACCTCGAATGGAATCTTGACCCAGGACTGAGACTACACTTCACAAGCGGCACCTCACCCTGACCCGGATATGATACCAAAATCCGGCGAAAGTTCAACCGTCTATGACAAAATGAGGCTTGTGCTGGAACTGAGCATACTGCGGGAGGAGCCGGATACGGCCGTGATTGTGGTGACAGGCCGCATCATGCTCGGCCCGCAAAGCCAACGAATCGAGACGGAAGTGCGCGACCTCCTGCAAGCGGGGCAGCGGAGAATCATTTTTGACCTGTCGGGCGTGACGCATATCGATTCGACCGGCATCGGCCGGTTTATCGCGGCGCTGAACGCCGCCATGCGCGCGGGCGCCAAACTGGCCATTGCGGGCGCCGGAGGCCAAGTGCGGGAGGGCTTCCGGCTGACGCGGCTCGACACGGTTTTCCCCTTCTTCGAGACGGTGGAGGCGGCGCGCGAAGCCCTGTAAGAAGCGGAAGAAAGATGTTCTTATACCGGATCCTACTGTTCCTTTTGTGGGTGGCGGCGTGGGCCGCAGAACAACCCGAGGCGCCCTTGCGCGGGACCGTGAAGGACGCGGCGGGCGGGGCGGTCGCCGGCGCGGAGGTGGAGTTCCGCCATGTGAGTGGATCGATTTTAGCGGTCCGCCGCACCGGGGCGGACGGCAAGTTCGAGTGGCTGGAAGCGCCTGCCGGCGCGCTGCGGCTGAGGGTGACAAGCGAAGGCTTTGCGGCGGGCGAGAGGATCGTGGACTCGAGTGAACGCCGGGGCGAGGTGGCGATCGTGCTCGACCCCGCGCCGGTCTATGCGCGCGTGACCGTAAACGCCACGCGAGGCGGGGCGGAGGAGGCAGCCGTCTCGCCGCATATCACGATGGCGATAGAGCGCCGTGAGATGGAGAGAAGGCCGCTGGCGACGCTCGGAGAGGCATTGAAGGAAGCGCCGGGCGTTCTGGTTCAGCAGAGCACTTACGCGCAGGTTTCGCCCACGCTGCGGGGATTGACGGGCTATCACGTCTTGAATCTGGTCGACGGCGTCCGTCTGAACAACGCGATGTTCCGCTCGGGTCCCAATCAATACCTGGCTCTGGTCGAACCCGCTCAGGCGGAAAGAGTCGAGGCGCTGCTCGGTCCCACCGGGGCGCAATATGGCAGCGATTCGCTCGGCGGGACGATTCAAGTGTCGACGCCCGAGCCGCGTTTCATCGAGAAGGCTGGGGCGCAGGTCCGGGGCGAGTTGTGGCTGTCTGGCGCGAGCGCGGATCTTTCGGCGCAGACAAGCGGACGGGTGGCCGTGTCGGGAGCGGGATGGTTCTGGCTAGGCGCTTTGTCGGGGCGTAAGCATAACGATCTCAGAGCCGGGCGCGGGAAC
>FWPV01008782.1_pt1 | contig 17455 bp, 16 predicted proteins | sample 2228371 | NCBI WGS metagenome assembly FWPV01 (sample SAMEA103939776, study PRJEB20133) | metagenome | reverse complement strand
CATTAAGCAGCAGTGAGGACACAGAGCGCCGCTGCGCGGCCGCTGTGCTGGTTTCGGTGAAGGCGTTCTACAAATTGTGAGGAGGTGATCATGTAAGGACGAACGACGCAACAGTTGCGATTTTTGGCGTGGCACACCGATTCATCCAACACCAAAAGCGACCAAAGGGGAGGTATAAACCGTATGAACGCCAAGCATCAGCGCATGGGTCTGACGCTTCTGGTCATCGTGATGCTGCTGTTGAGCGCCTGCGCTCAGATGGCAGCGCCCGCTCAACCGGCTCCCGCCGAGGAGAAACCTGCTGCTGCCGAGGGCAAGTTGACCGAAGTGGGGACGCCGCGAGCCGAGACGCTGATCATGGACCACCTCGATGGCCGCGTGGATAACCCCAAGCAATTCAACCCCTACATGCCCGGCACCCGCTTCAATCAGGGGTGGCATCAGCTAGGCCTCTCCAATATGTGGGAGATGAACACGGTCACCGGCAAGCAATTCCCAGCCATGGCCGCCGAGATGCCAGAGCCGCTCAATAGCGACTACACCAAGTTCCGCATCAAGCTGCGCGAGGGCCTCTACTGGAGCGACGGCGTCGAGATCACCACCGATGACTTCGCGTATACGGTGGACCTGGTCCTCAAGACGAAGGAATTCCCTTACAGCGGGTTCCTGTCTCAGGTGATCAAGAGCTACCAGGTCATCGACAAGTACACGGTCGAGATCGAGACGGTGAACCCTGAGCCTCGCCTGGGATACACGCTGGGCGTGACCGTATGGGGCGATAGCTTCCGCCTGATCCCCAAGCACATCTTTGAGAAACAGCCCGATCCGGCCAAGTTCGATTTCTATCCGCCTGTGTCGAGCGGCCCATACGTGCTCAAGGATGTCGATCCCAATGGCTACTGGTGGCTGTGGGAGAAGCGCGAGGACTGGCAGCGCACCGATGTCGGCATGATCGTTGGCGAACCCAAACCCAAGTACATCCTGACACGCTTCTATGGCCCCGAAGAGAAGCGCGTCATCGCTGGCATCCAGCACGAGCTGGATATCTTCACCGATATCACGCCAGAAAGCTGGGATGTGCTGCGCTCCAAGAACGAGTACGCCAAGGCCTGGTATAGCCACGTCCCCTGGGCTAACCTGGACGACCCCTGCGAGCGCGGGATCGCCTTCGTCAACATGACGCCTCCGTACGACAAGGCCGAAGTGCGCTGGGCGTTGGCGCTCGCCACCGATATCCAGAAGGTCTCGCTGGCCACGTTCGCTGGCCTGTTGCGGGTCTCGCCTCTGGCTGTGCCGCCCATCTATATCCTCCAGGAGACCTACCATAAGCCGCTGCGCCCCTGGCTGATGGAGTTCGCCTTCGAGGATGGCTATAAGCCGTTCGATCCCGACTTCGCCAAGAAGATCGCGGAGACGCTGGTCAGCCAGGGCGTCGAAGGCCTGCCCACCGATGAGCAGGAGCTGGTGGATCTGTTCGGCGTCGGCTGGTGGAAGTATGATCCTGCCAAGGCGACCGAGCTGCTGGAGAAGAACGGCTTCACGAAGGACGCCAACGGCAAGTGGCTTCTGCCGGACGGCAAGCCGTGGCAGATCACGATCAACGCGCCCGCCAACTTCGAAGTGGAGTCGCAGCGCCTGGCCTTCGCCGTGGCGGATGCCTGGCGCGCTTTCGGCATCGACGCCAACGTGCAGCAGATGGAAGCGGGCACGTTCTGGAGCAGTTGGGCCAACGGCACCTTCCAGGCTGGCTCCTACTGGCCAGGCTGCGGCGTGGCCCCTGACGTCTGGGATAACATGAATGGCGCCTGGCACATGAAGTACATCGTGCCGATCGGCGAGCCTGCTCCGGGCAACAACGTTCGCCACAAGAGCGAGACGCTCAGCGCCCTCCTGGATGAGATCTCCAAGCTCACCAGTGAAGATCCCAAGACGGTCGAGCTGATGCGGGAGTTCATGAAAGAGTGGGTGAAGGAGATGCCGTGGCTGCCCATGTTCGGCACCTCCAAGTTCGTGCCCGTCGACACCTACTACTGGACGAACTTCCCCGATGCCAACAACTACTATGAAGGCCCGTGGTGGTGGTGGTCGCTCTTCAAGTACATCACTCCCAAGCTTGAGCCGACGGGCCGACAATAGGATGATGGCATCGACCGGATAGCGGCCGATCCGGAGAATCGCCGCGGAGGACACGGAGACGGCTCGAAGCGCTCCGTGCTCCTCCGTATTTTGTGCCCGAAGCATAAGGAGGGGATGTGCGCTTTGCCGTCTTTCTGTTATCTCGCTTCTTAATCTATCTGCTTGTCCTCTGGGTTGGGATCACAACGGTGTTCCTGGTGCCGCGCTTCCTGCCCTCTGATCCCGTCGAGGCGATGTTGGGCCGCGTCTTGACGCAGGGGGCGGTGATGGAGCCAGCGCAGGTGGAGGCCATCCGTCAATCCCTGACGGCCGCTTTCGGCCTGGAGGGGACCCTGTGGGAGCAGTACCTCGGGTTCCTCAAACGAGTGCTCATCACCGGCGATTTCGGCCCATCGCTGGCGATGTTCCCGACCCCTGTGACCGCGCTCATCCGCAAGGCCTTGCCGTGGTCGTTGTTTCTGCTCCTGTCTTCCACGATCATCGCCTGGCTCATCGGCAACGCGATCGGGTTGCTGGCCGGATTCCACAGCGACAAGCTCTATTCGCGCGTCCTGGAAGCGATCGCCATAGTGTTGTATCCAATCCCTTACTACATTTTGGCCCTTGTCTTGATCATCCTGTTCGTCTACGTGTGGCCGGTGTTCCCGCTCTCGTTTAGCATTCAGGGCAGGTTCCCCAGCCTTCAGTTCATCGCCAGCGCGATCTTCAACTCGATCCTGCCGGGACTGTCGATCGTGATCGTTGGCCTGGGATGGTGGGTGTTGAGCATGAAGGCGCTCTCTTCCAGCATCGGCCAGGAGGATTTCGTCTATTTCGCCCGGCTGAAAGGAGTGGGAGCAGGCAGGATCATGACGCACTATATCCTGCGCAACGCCATCCTGCCTCAGATCACGATGCTGGCGCTCGTCTTGGGCGGCGTGTTCAATGGCGCCTTAATCACGGAGATCTTGTTCGCCTATCCGGGACTGGGCACCCTGATCTATACTGCCGTCCTCCAGGCGGATTATAACTTGCTCATGGGGACCATCACCCTGTCCATCATCGCCGTGGCCACTGCGACTTTCGTGGTGGACTTGCTCTATCCTTTCTTCGATCCGCGGATCCGCTACCGCTGACCCCGACTGGCTGGGACGACGATGAACAAATTCAACCGAAGGCTGAAGATCGGGCTTTTCCTGTTGGGCCTCTTCATCATCTTGGGCGTGATTTTGCCGCCCTTTGCCCCCTACGATCCTCGCGTCTGGAACGCGGTGCCGCGCAACCTCCAGCCCAGCCGCGTCCATTTGCTGGGGACCACTAACCTGGGGCAGGATACCTTTTGGCTGTTGGCATGGGCCACCCATAATTCGCTCATTGTTCTCCTGACCGTCGCGTTCTTCGCCACCGCCATCGGCGTGATCGCCGGGCTGACGGCGGGATTTAGCGGCGGGCTGCTGGATCGGACATTGACGTTGTTCATGGACATCTTCGTGGTGATCCCCTCGTTGCCGATCTTGATCCTGATGGCTTCTTTGCTGCAGGGACGGGCTTCGCTGCTGTTGATCAGCGCCATCCTCGTGATCTTCAACTGGCCCTGGCCGGCTCGCCAGACGCGCGCGATGGCCCTGAGCCTGCGCGAGCGCGAGTTCGTGAACACAGCCTGGTTCTCCGGCGAAGGCTCGTTCAAGATCATCGCCACCGAGATCTTCCCCTACATTACCGCCTGGACCATGGCCAACTTCGTCAATACGGTGCTGGTCGGGATCGCGACGGAATCGGGGCTGGCGGTGATCGGGCTTTCCAGCCTGGAGGAAGCCACCCTGGGCACGATGATCTACTGGGCGCTGCAGCATCAAGCATTGCTCGGCGAGCGCTGGTGGTGGATCGGATCGCCTGTCGTGACGATCATCACGCTCTTCATCGCGTTGTTTCTGACTTCAACTGGCCTTTCACAACACTTCGCGACAAGGAGAGGCCACTGATATGCTGACGCTCAAAGACATCGTGGCTTGTTACGACACGCCCAGAGGGGCCGTTCGTGCGGTCGATCAGGTGAGCCTTGACGTTCGTGAGAACGAGATCTTGGGGATCGCTGGCGAATCAGGATGTGGCAAATCGACGCTCCTCAAGGTCATGTACGGCTATGTGCAGCGACCTTTGCGGCTTGTGTCAGGGCAGCTCGAAGCTGAGATGGAAGAGGACGGACAACTGGTCACCCTCGACGCCGCGAACATGCGGCGGGCCTGGTGGAAGCTCATCTCCTACATCCCGCAGGGATCGATGAGCGTCCTCAATCCAGTGTTGAGGATCGAAAGCCAGTTTTTCGACGCCGTCTCCAGGTTCCACCAATATCGGGGCAAGTCGGAGGTGCGCGCTCAGGTGACGGGATACCTGAGGGAACTGGGGTTGCCCGTCGAGGTCCTCAAGGCCTATCCCCATCAACTCAGCGGCGGGATGCGCCAGCGCGTCCTGGTGGCGCTGGCGACCTTCCTCCATCCCAGAGTGATCCTGGCCGACGAACCGACCACTGCCCTCGACGTGGTCGTGCAGCGAGGCATCCTGCAGATGCTGACGCGCGTGCAACAGAGGATGCAGAACACGCTGGTGGTGGTCTCGCACGATATGGGGGTCCACTACCAGATCACGCATCGCATGGCGATCATGTATGCGGCCAAGATCGTCGAGCTGGGGCCTACGGACGCGGTCTTCAACCGTCCCTTGCATCCCTATACCACTTTGTTGATCAGATCGTTGCCGCGCATCGGCGATCGCGGCCAGCGCGAGGGGATCGGTGGGGCGCCGCCCAGCCTGTTCAATCCGCCTGCGGGATGCCGCTTCGCGCCCCGCTGTCCCTTCGTCATGGATGTCTGTCGTCGCGCAGAGCCGCCGCTGCGCGAGGTGGAACCCAACCATTTCGCGGCCTGCTACTTGCACGCACAGACGGTCGTTGCGGCCTGACCATGGACAGGAAGATCTCCTCATGACCAACAAACTGATCGAGACCAGAAACATCACGAAAATCTTCAAGATTGGTAGCCTGATCGGCGGCGCCCGGCTGGTTGCAGTGGATGACGTCAGTCTGTCCCTCGCGAGCGATAAACCCAGCATCCTGAGCATCGTGGGCGAGTCGGGGAGCGGCAAGACGACGCTGGCCAGGATCATGCTCAGGCTTTTGGAGCCAGATCGGGGGGAGGCGTTTATCGAGGGCAAGAGCCTGTTCAGGGCCAGGGATCGCGTCAGCGATCACCAGTTCAAACGGCTGGTGCAACCGATCTTTCAGAACCCCTTTGAGACGTTCAGCGCCCACAAGACGGTGGACACCTATCTGTACGAGACGGCCCTGAATCTGGAGGTCGCTCGTAGCCGTCAGGAAGCGCGCGCGGTGGTCGCAGACGTGTTGGCTTCGGTGGGGCTGGATATCGATGCTGTGTCCGGCAAGTATCCCAACCAGTTCTCCGGCGGCGAGCTGCAGCGCATCTCGGTCGCTCGCGCCTTGATCCCCAAACCCAAACTGATCATCGCCGACGAGCCGGTGAGCATGATCGATGCGTCGATGCGCATGAACGTCGTCAATCTGTTTCTTGGCTTGAAGGAATCGCACAACGTCAGCTTTTTGTATATCACGCATGATCTGTCCACCGCGTACTACGTCAGCGATTTCATCGCCATCATGTACCGGGGAAATGTCGTCGAGTATGGCCCTTCCAATCTCATCCTGACCGCGCCCGCGCATCCGTATACAGAGCTGCTCATGGAGTCGGTGCCCAAGATCGGCCAGAAATGGAGCGAGGAGATCGTGCTGCCCGATATCGAAGTGAAGGAGTATCAGGCCGCCGCCTGCAAATTCGCGCCCCGCTGCGCGTACGCGCGCGACCTCTGTCGGCGGTCGAAGCCGCCGATGGTGGGTCTGCCCGAAGCGAGGCAGGCGCTCTGCTTCAGGCCGGTTGACTATGCGGAGGAAGCGACGCCTTCGCGCGCTTCGTCATGAGTTTCCGGACCTTCACCGGTCCGCGGGAACCGTCCCAGCTCATGCGTCGCCTGGTTGTATCGCCCGCGCAGCTCGTCGACGAGGGTGCCCTCCCACAGCGGAACCCCTACGAAATAAGCCGCGCGCGCGATTACGTGCGCTGCGATCGGCGCCGTCAAGAAGAGAAAGGCTGTGACCAGCAGCACGCGCACCGTCACGCCCGCGCTGCCGAAGTGAAGGGCGGCCGCCAGAACGATACAGCCCGCGCCCAGGGTCGCGGCTTTGGCGGCCGTCTGCATGCGCGAGAAAAGGTCTGGCATGCGCGCGATGCCCACCGCCGCCAGCAACAGGAACGACGCCCCCAGGATCAGCAGGACAGCCGCCGCCCACTCAACCATCGCGCGCCCTCCTCTCGATGTATTGGGCGAACGCGACCGTGCCCAGGAAGGCGATCAGCGCCAGGGCGATGGCCGCATCGACGTAAATGGGCTGGTCGGCCGATATGGCGTACACCACGATCATCCCCAACGAGAGGGAAGCGATGACATCGAGGGCGATCACGCGGTCGGGCAATGAGGGACCGCGCACCAGACGCCAGAACGCCAGGAAGATGGCCGTCAACAGCATCATGAAGACCGGAGTCAACACAACCTCAACGATCCCTCTGTCCTCGCCGCTCATCGCGTCACCTCCAATAGACGCCGCTCAAATCCCTGCTTGATCCGCGCGCGCATCTGCTCGATGTCGTCCAGATACATGACATGGAGATACAACGTGCTGCGATCTGCCGAGACGTCCAGGGCGAGCGTGCCTGGCGTCAACGAGATCAAACCGGAAAGCAGCAGAATCTCCAGGTCCGTCTTGGCATCCAGCGGGATGCCGATGACGCCGGGGCGCATATGGTGTCGCGGCGTCAGGACATCGTAGGCGACGCGCAGGTTGGCCAGCAGCATCTCCCAGAGAAAATAGGCGAATAGCTCGACGGCGCGCCAGGCCTTCACAGCATAGTCCGGGGAGCCGCTCGCGTGGCGCGTGAAAAACATCACCAGGAAACCCAGGACGAAGCCGGCCGCGAGGTTGGCTGGCGTGAACTTGCCCGTCGCGGCCACCCAGGCCAACGCCAACAGAAGGTTCCACAGGAGCGAGTTCATGCTCACCCTCCCGGCGCCATGACCGCACGAATGTACGCGGCGGGGTCGAGCAACTGGTTGGCTGCTTGCACAGCCACGCCGAACAACGGCTCTGCTGCCAACCCGATCACCAGCGTGAGCGACGAGAGAACGATCAACGGCGCCAGCAGCGGCCACGCTGTGGCCCCGGACGATCGCTGCATGGCCTGGGAAGCCGCGGGCTGCGGCTTCCAGAACGCCTCTGTCCAGATCTTCATCATCGAGAGCAGAGTGAGGATGCTGACAGCCAGCCCCACGGCGACGATGCCGTATTGGCCAACGCCGAGGCCCGCCTGCACCAGCGCCAGCTTGGCGAAGAAGCCGGAGAACGGCGGGACGCCCGCCAGCGCGAACGCCGGGAACAGGAACAGCAGCGCCAGCCCCGGACGGCTGCGATACAGTCCCCCCAACCGCTTGAGGTCATAGCTGCCCTCCAGCCGCTCGACGATGCCGCTGACGAGGAAGAGCGCCGACTTCGCCAGGATCACGTGCACCATGAAGAAGATGGCAGCCGCTAACGCTGGCGCGGTGAATAGCCCCAGCCCCATCAACAGGTAGCCGATCTGGCTGATGATGTGGAAGGACAGCAGACGGCGAAAGTCGAATTGGGCGACCGCGCCGAGCACGCCGGTGACCATCGTCAATCCCGCCAGGATCAGGATCAGGGTGTGTGTGAAGCGGACATCCTGCACGAATAGCAGGGTGAAGACGCGGATCAAAGCGTACACCCCCACCTTCGTCAGAAGGCCGGCGAAGATCGCCGACACAGCGGCGGGCGGCGTGTGATAGGAGGCTGGCAGCCAGAAGAAGAGCGGGAACATCGCCGCTTTGATGCCGAAGGCTACCAGGAACAGCAAAGAGACCGCCGTGATCAGGCCCGTCTCAGGGCTGTTGATCAGCTTCTGCGCCAGATCGGCCATGTTGAGCGTGCCCATGATCCCGTAGAGCAAGCCGACCGCGGCCAGGAAGAGGGCCGACGCCATCAGGTTGAGGGTCACGTATTTTAAGGCGCCCTCGATCTGGGGCCGCTCGCCGCCCAGCGCCAGGAGCACGAAGGAGGCGATCAGCATCACCTCGAACCAGACGTACAGATTGAAGAGGTCGCCGGTCAGAAAAGCGCCGCATACCCCCATCAGCAGGATATGCAACAGCGGATAGTAGCCGAAGGCGGTGCGTCGCCCGTCGATGTTGGCCAGCGAGTACACGGCGACGGCCAGCCCCATGATCCCCGCCATCGCCGCCATCACGGCGCTGAGCAGGTCGGCTGCCAACGTGATGCCGAACGGGGCGGGCCAGTTGCCGATCTGCACGGCCTGGATGCCCTCGCGTTGCACCCTGACCAGCAGGATCAGCGTTGCAAGCGCCAGCGCGCCCGCGCCCAACATCCCCAACGTGCGTTGCAGGCGCACTCGACGCCACGCCAGGAATGATAACGCGGCCGTGAAGAGCGGGATCAGGATCGGCAGGACGAGCAGGAGCTTCATCGATCGGCGCCTCGCATGTCATCCAGGTCGTCGCTGCCGATCGTCTGGTGGGCGCGATGTAGCAAGACCACGCTGAACGACAACACGGCGAAGCTGATGACGATGGCGGTCAGGATCAACGCCTGCGGCAGGGGATCCGCGTAGGGCGCCGTGGGGACGCTGGCCCCTTCGGCGATCAAGGGTGGGCGCCCGCGCGTCAGCCCGCCGGACGTGAAGATGAGCAGGTTGGCGCCGTGGCTGAGCAGCACCAGTCCGACGATCAGCTTGCTGATGCTGCGCCGTAACATCATGTAGAGGCTGGCGGCGTACAACGCGCCGACGACGAACGCCATGAGGATGGCCATGTCATTCCTCCGCCAGGGAGAGCAGGATCATGAGCGTTACGCCCAGCACCACCAGATACACGCCGACGTCGAACAGCAACGGGGCGCCCAGTTCGACGTCGCCGAACAATGGCAGGTGAAGCAGGATCCACCATCCTGTCATGTATGGCTGCCCGACCAGCAATGGCCAGACGCCGCTGAGGAGCGCCAATAACAGGCCGGCTCCTACCAGATGATGCGGGTCCACACGCAGGGCGGCGCGCGCCGCGGGCACGCCCGCGCCCAACGCGTAGAGGGCGAACGCCGCAGCGGCGGTCAATCCGCCGGTGAAGCCGCCGCCTGGCTCGTAGTGCCCTCGCAAGAGCAGAAAAATCGAGAAAAGCAACAACAGGGGCAGCAGGAAGCGGGTGGCTGTGCGCAGGATCAGGGAGCTGATGATCTGCCTCATGGTTTGCCTCGCTCTCCCATGCGCAGCTTGAGCAGGGCAAAGACGCCTACGCCCGCCAGAGCGAGCACCGTGATCTCGCCGAGTGTGTCCAGCCCGCGGAAATCGACCAGGATCGTGTTGACGATGTTGCGCCCGTGCGCCAACAGCCAGCTATTCTCCGCAAAGTAATCGGAGATCGGGGGAACATGTTGTGCGCCGATCGCGGCGAGCAAGAACAGCGTCATCAGGCTGCCCGCGGTCAGCGCGATGGCCGCATCGCGCCAGCGGGCGCGACGGCTCGACAACTGGGCGAAGGGAGGCAGGTGGTAGAAGACCAGCACCAACAGGATAACGGTCAGCGTCTCCACCATAAACTGCGTCATCGCCACATCGGGCGCGCCGAAGAGGATGAAGACGAAGGCCACACCGTAGCCGACCACGCCCAGGGCTGCGACCGCCCCCAGGCGCGAGCGCGAGGTCGTCGCCGCCCAGGTGGCCAGCAGGATCAACGCCGCTACCGCCACGTCGATCAACTGGAGGTCGGCAAGCTCGGCGCGCCACGCGAATCCCGCGCGTCCGATCAAAGCATAGCCGGCCAGGGCGACGGTGGCGAGGATGATGGTGGAAAGGTAGGCGCGCAGGTAGCCGTTTTGCAGCACGCGCGTCTGCACTTCCGCCAGGCGATAGATCCCCTCCAGCGCCGCGTCGTACCACCTGGCCGGCCCCATGTTGAACAGGGGGCGCTCAGTGGGCCGTCGCAGCGCCTCGCGCGCTCTGTAGGCCAGCGCGCCCAGCGCCAACGAGAGGACGCTCAGCCCGAGCGCCCAGTTGAAGCCATGCCACAGGGCCAGTTTCACCGTCTGCGGCTCGGCCAGCGCGCTCGCCGCGGCGGGTCCGATGAGCGCGCGCGCCAACGGCGCTGGCCATAGCCCGAACAACACGCCGCCGGCCGCCAGCGCCAGCGGCCCTAACCATAACCCGGGCGACGGCTCGTGCCCGTGGTGGGGCGTGGAAGCCGCTGGGCCGAAGAAAGGCTTGAAGCCTGTCAGCAGGGCGACTCCTGCCGCCGCCGCGCCTGCCGCCACCGCTGCTGCCGTCAGCAGCCAGCGCCCCGGCCCGGCCACCAGCATCGCCTCGAACACCATCTCCTTGGCGATGAAGCTCAACACCGGCCCGAACCCCGCCAGCGAGACCGCTGCGATCGCTGCGGCTGTGGCCGTGATCGGCATGAGGCGCCAGAGGCCGCCCAGGCGCTCGACCTCGCGCGTCCCCGTCTCATGGTCGATCGCCCCGGCGATCATGAACAGGGCGCCTTTGTAGAGGGCGTGCGCCAGCAGGAAGACCATCGCCGCGCGGATGGCGACCTCGCTGCCCACGCCAGCCAGCAACGTGAGGGCGCCCAGCGCGCTGACGGTGGAGTAGGCCAGGATGCGCTTCAGATCGGTTTGGGTGAGGGCGAGATAGCCCGCTGTCACCGCCGTCGTCGCGCCGATCCCTGCCACCAGCAGATGCCAGGCGCCTGTGCCGCCCAGGATGGGGCTGACGCGCAGCAACAGATAGACGCCCGCTTTGACCATTGTGGCCGAGTGGAGGTAAGTGCTGACCGGCGTGGGCGCCTCCATAGCGTTGGGCAGCCAGAAATGGAACGGGACCTGCGCCGACTTGGTGAAGGCGCCGGCCAGGATCAGCAAGAGGATAGGAAGGTAGAGAGGATGCGCCCGAATCGCCTCGCCCTGCGCGACCAACGCAGAAAGCTCGTAAGTCCCGCTGATCTGCCCCAGCAGGACCAGGCCTGCCAGCATGGCCAGCCCACCGCCCCCCGTCACGAGCAATGCCTGCAGCGCCGCCGCGCGCGCCGCTGGCCGCTCGTGATCGAAGCCGATCAACAGATACGAGCTGATGCTGGTCAGCTCCCAGAAGACGAACATCGTCAACGCGTTGTCGGCCAACGCCAGGCCCAGCATCGAGGCCATGAACAGCAACAGATAGGCGTAGAGCCGGCCCAATTGCTCGTGACCAGACAGATAGGCGCCCGCGTAGATGATCACCAGCGCGCCGATGCCGGTGATCACCAGGGCAAATAGCAGGCTCAGGCCATCGAGCGCGAACGCCAGATTCACGCCCAGGCTGGGCGCCCACGGGCGAGCGATCGTCATGGACGCGCCCGCCACGACGGCGGCGAGATGACTGGCGAAGTAGACGAACAATCCCGCTGGCAGCAACGCCAACAGCCACCCACTCAGCCCTTTGGTCAGGCGATGCAACCAGGGCGCCGCCAGCGAAACAGCGAACCCACAAGCGACGGCGACGTCCATCCTTGGCTCCCTTTTGATCGCATGGTCCGATTTCAGGCGCAATCCCCCTTACTATACTGGCGGCTGGCGTCCCTCATTCGTGAATCCGATTACAAAGGCGACTTGACTCTCTGGTATAATTGCCCATCGAGTCAACCGCAACGCAAGCTCGAGCGATCCGATGAGGAGCCCCTATGTCCCCTACCCCTTCTTGTATCATCGCCCACGATCTGGGCACGACCGGCAACAAAGCGACCTTGTACGATCATGAGGGCCGCGTGCTTGGCCGCGCCTATGCTGGCTATGAGACGACCTACCCGCAGACCGGATGGGCCGAGCAGGACCCCTTGCGGTGGTGGGAAGCCGTGCGCGATTGCACGCGGCGTCTCCTCCGCGACGGCGCGGTCGCGCCCGCGGATGTCGCTGTCGTCGCGTTCAGCGGCATGATGCAGGCCTGTCTTCCCGTCGATGAGCGGGGGCAGCCCTTGCGTCCGGCGATCATCTGGGCCGACCAGCGGGCCACCGCGCAGGCCGCCCGCCTCGAGGAGCGGCTGGGCATGGCGACCGTCCATCGCATCACCGGCCACCGCATCACCCCCACCCTGTCCGGCGCCAAGATCGCCTGGGTGCGCGAGCACGAGCCGGAGGTCTACGCGCGGGCGCATAAGTTCCTCCATGTCAAGGACTTCATCGTGCAGCGCCTGACCGGGCGCTTCGTCACCGACCGCAGCGACGCCTCAGGCATGAATCTCTACGATCTGGCGCAGGGGACGTGGTCGGCGCCCATCCTCGACGCGTTCGGCATCGAGGCCGAGAAGCTGCCGACGATCTATGACTCGACCGCTGTCGTGGGCGAGGTGACGCGCGCGGCCGCGGAGGAGGTCGGCTTGCGGCCGGGGACGCCCGTCGTCATCGGCGCGGGCGACGGCGTCAGCGCCACGGTGGGCGCAGGCGCTGTGCGCGAAGGGCTGGCTTACAACTATGTCGGCTCTTCATCGTGGATCGCCTTCAGCAGCCCGCGTCCCCTCGATGATCCGGGGATGAAGATCTTCAACTACGCCCACGCCGTCCCTGGCCAGTTCGTCCCCTGCGGCACCATGCAGGCGGCGGGCGGCTCATACCAGTGGTTGCGACGGCAAATCTGCACGTCTGAGGTCGCGGGGGCGCAGCAGGCGGGGGTCGATCCCTATGAGGTGATGAATCTGGCGGCGGAGCAGTCGCCGCCGGGGGCGAACGGCCTGCTCTTCCTGCCCTATCTGATGGGGGAGCGCACGCCGTATTGGAATCCCCATGCGCGCGGCGCGTTCGTCGGCCTGACGCTGCGCCACACGCGCGCCGACCTCATTCGCGCCACGCTGGAGGGGATCACGCTCAATTTGCGGCTGATCCTGGACACCTATCGGGAGGCGGGCGCGGCCATCCACGAGATGCGCGCCATCGGCGGCGGGGCCAAGGGGCGCTTCTGGCGGCAGATGATGGCCGATGTCTACGGATTGCCGGTGTTGCGCCCGCGCCAGCTCGAGGAAGCGACCGCGCTGGGCGCGGCGATCATTGGCGGCGTGGGTGTGGGGCTATTCCCTGACTTTGCCGTCGTCGATCGCTTCATCGAGATCATTGACCGCCATTTGCCCGATCCTCAGGCGCACGCCGTCTATCAACGGCTGCTGCCCATCTTCCGGGACGCGTACGTCGCCCTCTGCCCGATCTACGAGCAGTTGCGCGCGTTCGCTGGCTGAGCGGCTCATGCGATCCTTGTCCTCGCTGCATTCCACGATCGAGTGGGGCGACGCTGGGATCGGCTGCGGAGCTGGTGGTGCGCTGGCGTCGCCCGTATCGAGATCGCGTTCGTTACAACGGTTCTGACTGGTCTCCTGACCAGCCAGGGGCACGGTCAGGAGACCGTGTCCAAACTTTTCGGATAGGTTCTACGAAGCAGGCTGTGCTCAGAGAGTGGAGGCGTGCGAGGTCATGGGAAGGGCGACGACCGTGGCTGTGGCTGCTGCCACCGTCAGAAGGAAGCCTGGGAGGTGGGGGCGTGCGAGGTCATGGGGAGGACGACGACCGTGGCCGCGATCTCCTGTTCATGCGAGCGAACGATCACACTCTCCCCTGGCTGCGGGAGCGGACGCCGCAACACCGCCAGTGCGATCGGCCCGAGGCGCGGCGAGATCGCCGCGGAAGTCACGGCGCCAGCCCGCCGTCCGTTGACGATCACCTGCGCGCCAGCCGGCAGCGGCGCTTCGGCGCGCAGGCCGACCAGCGAACGCGCCACTTTGTCGTAGGTGATCTGGCGTGCGATGACCTCCTGGCCGGTATAACAGCCTTTGTTGTCGGCGATGGCGTCGCGCAGGCCGACCTCCAGAGGAGTGTACTCCTCCACGAGTTCGCCGGCGGCGCCGGGTCGTCCGGCTTCGATGCGCAGGGCCTCGTAGCTCTCCGGGGTCAGAGGCAGCGCGCCAGCCTGCTGCAGGGCGTTCTCGACGGTTGGGGCGTGTTCCGAGGGCGCGAGCAGCAGGCAACCGAGGCCCGTCCCGCCGGCGCCGCCGATCGCGCGCAGGGGGACGCCAGCGCAGGCGCCGAAGCTGACCTCGTTGGCGACTGGCCAGCGCATTCCTGCGACGCGCCCCAGGGTCTGCGGCGCGCGCGGCCCCACCAGCTCGAACGTCGCCGCCTCCGCGCTGGCGTCGCGCACGACGACGCGGTCCATGAAGAAAATGCGGCTGCGCAGGAAGCGAGCGGTGGCCGGGCCGCGATCGGGCAGCGTGATCGCGGCGATCGTCTCCCCTTCGGCGAACAGCCACAGCAGGTCGAGGATCTGCGCGGTCGGAGAGGTCAGCACGGTGGCCAGGGCGCGTCCGGGCTCGAGCAGCCGGACGTCGTTGGTCGTCTGTCGTTGCAGGAAGGCGGCGCGGTCGGCCCCGCTGATCTCGAGGTAGCCGCTGGCCTGGCGCAGGAAGGCAGCGCCTTCATGGGCCTGGAGGTATGAGGCGTCTACGTCTTTCACAGGCGCTCTCCTGGTTCGCAAAGGGGAGTAATCGCTGGCGATGGAATCGCCTCGGCGCCGTCAACAAGCCGCTCGATCTCAGCGACGACGCGCGCCAGCTCGTCGGCCAGGGGATGTGGGTGGACGGTTCGAAAGACGTCCGCCAGCGACCGATAGTACCACAGCGTTCCCTCGCGGCCTCCTATGAAGCGCGCCCACAGCGCGTCGCCGATGAGGCGATAGTCGGCCAGGATGGCGCGCGCGTTGTGCAGCTTGTCGGCCAGCGACACCAGGCGAGCTGACGGCGAGGCGTTGGCGATGTGAGCGATATAGGCTTCCTTGCGTTCCCGCCATGGCGGCTTGGGGATGGTCTCGGCGTCGCTGCATTCCACAACAATCCTCTCGACGGTTGGACCGAAGCGCTGGCGAATCTGCTCGCGCGTGGCGGCGCCCCCCTGATCCTCGATCGCGTCATGGAGCAGGGCGGCGATCGCCTCGTCCTCCGTCGCGCCGTGTTCGAGGACGAGGCTGGCTACGGCGAGCAAGTGCGCCAGGTAGGGGGTTCCGGCGCCTTTACGCGTTTGCTGGCCGTGCAAGCGCACGGTCCAGATGAGCGCCTCCTCGAAGCGTTGGGTAAGCACGCTGGCTCCTCCTGGTGAGTCTTTCCTTATAGGACCGTACCGCGCGGGCGTCTCGTTGGCAGTGAGAAACCTCCCATTCTTTCGTTGCGTAGGTGGGATGGGGGACGTCGGCGGCGATTGTAGAGACGTGGCATTGCTATGTCTCTACACCGATCACTACCCCATCACCTCCTCATCCGCCCACCTGTGATATACTGTCGGAGAGAAGCTGTCGTTGTCCATGTTGAGATTATGTGTCGCGCCACTGTAACCCATCAGACGCTTTGCCAATGCTGGAGGGTGGAGATGGCGACCGTCCATCAGGGGGTGTTGCTCGTCGTCGATGATGATCCCATCAGCCGTCGTCTGCTCGCTGCCAACTTGCAGCGCCAGGGATATACCGTCCAGACGGCTGAGGATGGCCAACGGGCGCTGGACCTGTTGCGCGCCCAGGCCTTCGATGTCGTCCTCCTCGACCTCTTGATGCCGAACCTCACTGGCTATCAGGTGCTCGAACATATGAAAACCGACGACGCGTTGCGCCACATTCCGGTCATCGTTATCTCCGGCACGGAGGACATGGGCAACGCTGTGAAATGCATCGAGATGGGAGCTACCGACTATCTCACCAAGCCTTTCGATCCGGTTTTGCTGCGCGCGCGCGTCCATGCTTCCCTGGCCGAGAAGCGGCTGCGCGACGCCGAACAGACCCATCTGCGCGCGATCCAGGCGCTCAGCGCGCGCTTGCAGGCGATTATCCAGGGCGCCGCGGTCGGCATCGTCGTGCTCGATCCTGAAGGCCGCATCGCCGAGAGCAATCCTGCGCTGCGTCGTATGCTCGATCGCGCTGAATCTGACCTGGTCGGCCTTCTCCTCACCGATTTCCTCGACCCTGACGATGCTACGACGCACGCTCATCTCTATGCCGCGGCGATCGCGGGCGAGCGCGAGCACTATCAATGCGAGGCGCGCTTCCAGCGCCGCGACGGCCAATGGATCTACGGCAACCTGACGGTCTCGATCGTGCGCGATGAGCAGGGACGGCCGCAGTTCGGGATCGCCATGGTCGAAGACATCACAGATCGTCGCGCCGCCGAGCAGATGCGCGAGGACCTGACACATACCATGGTCCATGACCTGCGCAGCCCGTTGACGACGATCACGACATCGTTGGAGCTGCTGCAGAGCGGGCTGCTGGGCGAGCTTTCCGCACGCCAGGCCGAGGTCGTTCAACTCGCCCAGTCGGGCGCGCGGCGTATGTTGCAACTGATCGATACGATCCTCGACGTCAGCCGCCTGGAAGCAGGGCAGATGCCCTTGCGGCGGTCGACTCTGGACCTGTCTGATCTGGTTGCGACGGTGGTTCGCCTGCAGGGTCCCCTGGCCAGCGACAAGCAGGTTCGGTTGGTCAACGATTTGCCAGCGACCCTGCCGCTGGTCTGGGCTGACGCCGATATCATTGGACGGGTCCTGCAGAACCTGGTGGGCAATGCGATCAAATTCACGCCTGCGGGCGGCGTCATCCGCGTCAGCGCTCGCCTCACGGAAGGGGACCCGCCGAAGGTCCTGGTCTCGGTCAGTGACACTGGCCCTGGCATTCCTCCCGAGCTGAAGGGGCGTCTCTTCACCAAGTTTGCGACCGGACAACAGCGCGGGCGCGGCACCGGGCTGGGGCTGGCTTTTTGCAAGCTCGCTCTGGAAGCCCATGGCGAGACTATCTGGGCCGAGAGCGCCCCTGGCCAGGGAGCTACCTTCATCTTCAGCCTCCCGCTCGCGCCGCAAGCAGAGGGATGATGTCTTGCCAGGCCCGGCGTGCAGGAGCCTATCTCGTCCCCACGCTCCTGCGTGGGAACGCCAACGCTCCGCTCCGCGGGTGATTGTGGTGAGAGTAGCCGCGGAGCGGGGCCTGGGGCGTGCCTCGCCTATCTCGTTCCCACGCTCCTGCGTGGGAACGCTGCTGCGCCGCTCCGCGGCCGATTCTGGCGAGGGGCCGCGGAGCGGGACCTGGAGCGTGCCGACGCGGAGCATCGGCACGAGGCGTGCCTAGCCTATCTCGTTCCCACGCTCCCGCGT
>FWPV01008779.1_pt1 | contig 17458 bp, 15 predicted proteins | sample 2228371 | NCBI WGS metagenome assembly FWPV01 (sample SAMEA103939776, study PRJEB20133) | metagenome | reverse complement strand
CTATTAAGTATCTTAAGAAATTTGAGTTTAAAAAAATCGGTGTTTCCCATTGCACTGGTATGAAAGCTACATTTCGACTTCAACAGGAATTCGGAGACCGATTCTTCTACGGATGCGTGGGGAGTGTATTAGAGGTTTGAAGCCTGTTAGATTTTAAATAATAGCGTAAGAGAGGCGGTAAAATGAAAAATATTTCAAAATAGTATTGAAGGAGTGATTCCATTATTAGTTCCTGCTGAAATTTCTGATAGGTTTAGTAACATTCCGTCTTTATAAAAAAGTAGTATTTTTGAGCGTAATTACTGCGAGGCTTTGGCCATCTAACTTAGGTGTAAGGTTTACACAGGACAAATACTATGTATTTTATAAGTTATGGAAAATGAAAAAGTGCTGTACAAGCAAGTTTGTGAAACCATCGTAAAGAACCTGCCAATCTGCTTCACTGTTATAGATGAAAAGGGAATGGATCAAAATAAAGATTTACTTGTTGAAGTTATTGATACTGCTGTCAAAATACCTCGTGATCAGTTCCCGTACATCTTTGAGCCGTTCTATCGTGAGATGAGAGAACAAAAAGGATCAGGGCTGTGACTTTTTATTGCCAAAAAATAATTGAGGCACATGGTGGAAAAATATGGATAAAGAATGCAAACGGTAAAGGTAATATCTTTGGTTTCAGTTTTCCCAAATAAGAACACGTAAAAAGACTTGAAATACAGTTTTAAGGCACTCCTTCTTTAAGATTGGGGTAATAAAAAATTGACTCATTCTTTATATTTGACAAAAAATACCTATTTGTATTAATCTATATTGAGACTCAATCTCAATGAGACAACAAATATTTAGAAAATTCCTTGAGGAAAGAGGGCAGCGTTTAACAAAACAGAGGAGTGCTGTTTTACATAAAGCTTTCTCTTATAAGGGACATTTCGACCCCGAGACTCTTTATGTAGAAATAAGGAAGAGGGGTTTGAAGGCATCAAGGGCATCTGTATACAGAACCCTGAGTCTGATGTGTGAGTGCGGACTTGTGGAGAAAGTCAGTAAAACAGAGCATGGCACTATTTATGAGCAGGCCCTTGGCCGTCCGCATCATGATCACATGGTTTGCATAAGATGCGGTAAAGTAATAGAGTTTTATTCAGAAAGCCTTGAAAAACTTCAGGAAGAAACATGTCGTGAGCATGGGTTTAACGGCAAAAGTCACACACTTGAGATTCGAGGATTTTGCAAAGATTGTAGAGGACTAAAAAATATTTCGGAAGGAGATAATTCGAATGGAAAGGGAAATAATCCCGTTAATCTTACTTAAAGAAGGTGAAGAAGGAATAGTACACCTTATTTCTGGCGGGCTGGGTTTTATTGGAAGACTCGCTTCAATGGGTATAACTTCAGGTATGAGGGTAAAGGTACTCAGGAACATCGGAGGCCCTCTGATAATTACTACTAATGGTACAAGGATTGCCATCGGAAGGGGGCAGGCGCAGAAAATACTTATACGACATTTGTCTGTCGATAAAGAAAAATCAGATAGTGCATGATGCCTGATAAAGAACTGCTGGTTGCGCTTGCAGGACAGCCAAATGTCGGCAAATCAACAGTTTTTAATCTTTTAACTGGCCTATCTCAGCATGTTGGAAATTGGCCGGGTAAGACTGTAGAGAAAAAAGAAGGTTACCATTCTCTGAATGGAACAAGAATAAAGATCGTAGATCTTCCTGGTAGCTACAGCCTTACAGCATACTCTGAAGAAGAAAAAATAGCCAGAGACTTTATCATAAATGAACGGCCTGACTCTATTGTCCTTATAGCTAACGCCTCTGCACTTGAAAGGAGTCTATATCTCCTGTCAGAGTTATTGCTTTTAAAGTCTCCTATCATCGTTGCTCTGAATATGATGGATGTCGCAGAACAGCAGGGAATTCGCATTGATGTGAGTCAACTCGAAAAATACCTTGGTGTTCCAGTTATTCCCATTGTAGCATCAAAAAACCAGGGCATTAAAGCATTAATCTCAGCCATACTTTTAGTATCTGATGGAAAAAAGGAATACACACCTTCTATAGCTGATGTTTCAGAAGATCATAAAGACATCTTTCTGGAATTGGCCAATATTCTTGAAAGGTATATCACTCCGTCATATTTAACAAAATGGATCATTACAAAAATTATGGAGGGAGACCCTGATGTCACAGAAAAAATGAGCCGGCTTGCAGATCCTGATTCTTGGAACAAAGTACAAGCACTTTTAAGAAAGCATGAAGACTCTCTTCTTGCTGTAGTTCATGGCAGATATGACTGGATCGAAGGTGCTTTGCGAACTTCTGTATCCGAGTTTAAGAAGGGTCAAATCCTTCTGACAGATAGACTGGATCACATTCTAACGCATCCTGCAATGGGCATCCCAATTCTTTTATGTGTGCTTGCATTTGTTTTTTTACTTACCTATGGTTTGGGGCTGCCTTTACAACAGTTGCTCGAATCTTTTATGAATTCCCTTGCTATAAGGGTAGAATACTTACTTGGAGGGTCACACTGGTTTAAGGGAATTATAGTTGATGGATTGATCGCGGGTGCAGGAACGGTTATAACATTTATTCCAGTTCTTTTCTTTTTTTTTACAGCTATGGCTTTTCTCGAGGACGTTGGATATATGGCAAGAGCTGCTTTTGTAATGGACAGATTTATGCACTTAATTGGACTTCATGGAAAAAGTTTTCTTCCTTTTTGTCTGGGATTTGGCTGCAATGTCCCGGCTGTGATGGGTGCAAGGATACTTGAATCAGGAAGGATAAGGCTACTCACAATATTCCTAACACCCTTTGTTCCATGTACTGCTAAACTAGCTGTAATAACTCTCATTGCGGCTGCCATATTTGGGAACAATGCTCTGATAATTTCCTGGGCTTTGGTTGCCGGAAATATTCTGATCCTTGGTTTTTCTGGAATGATAGCGAGCAGGCTTTTTTTCAAAAAACTATATATGCCTTTTATAATGGAGCTTCCTTTTTATCACAAACCTAACATAAGAACAATAGCAATAGTTGTATGGAAAAAAATAGCAGCTTTTATAAAGAAGGCTGGAACAATTATTGTAGTGCTTTCAGTGCTTCTCTGGTTTTTTTCTCATTTCCCAGGTGGGAATATCGAGAGCAGCATTCTCGGTTTGATAGGGCAGTTTATTGAGCCTATCGGTCGTCCTGTAGGGCTTGACTGGAAGATGATTATAGCTTTATTGGCGAGTATTACTGCAAAGGAAAACTCTATTGCAGCTATGGGAGTACTTTATGGTGTAGGAGAAGAAGGGATTAGAGAAATTCTGCCGAATGTATTGAGCCATGCTTCTGCACTATCTTTCATGGTAATACTCATGCTGTTTGTCCCCTGTGTTGCTACGCTTGTAGTTATGAAACAGGAAATGGGAGGATGGCGCTGGTTTTTATTTTCATTCACATTTATGCTGATTCTGTCCTATTTATCAGGTATGGCTGTTTATCGATTTGCTCTCATGGCTGGGATATAACATGAATTTCCTTAATTTTTATGATCAAACAGAGGATAGAGTATTTGAGCGGATTTTTTTGCCGATAGTCAAATACACCCCCCTTCATCCCCCCTTGCTAAGGGGGGAATTAAAGGGGGTGAGGCAAAAGCCTCGCAGGGCGATAGCCCGAGAATGAGCGACGATACTCTATCCCCTGTTGCTATGCATCAACTTTGTGAATAATCTGGGTTAAAAGGAATTTAATAATCCGATGATAAAATTTAAAAGACTGACAAGGTATAGAAAGAATATCAGAATAAAAAGCAGACCTTTTGTAGCTTTTCAAATCGAACCCACTTCAAGATGCCAACTAAAATGTGTTATGTGTCCAAGAACCTCTCTTTCTGATGAATGGGTAAACGGAGATATGCCTTTGTCTATTTATAAAAAAATAAGCAGATATTTTCATCTTGCTGACGATATTCATATCCAAGGCTGGGGAGAACCGTTCCTTCATACTGAATTATTTGAAATGATTCAAATAGCAAAATCCGAAAAATGTAAGACAAGTTTAACAACAAATGGGGTTCTTCTAAATAAAAGCATGTCGGAAGAACTTATAAGACAAGGAGTGGATATAATTGCCATATCCATTTCAGGTGCAACAAAAGGAACACATGAAAGTATTCGATTAGGTTCTCATTTCGAAAAGATTGTTGACAACATCAGAAACATGGCAGATTTAAAATCGGAAATGCGGTCAAAAACTCCAAAACTTGTTCTTTCTTTTCTTATGACAAAAAAGAACATCAATGAATTGCCTGAAGCAGTGAAGCTTGCAAAAGATTCAGGAATTAACGAATTTGTTGCAACGAATCTAGACTATGCTGCAAAACAGGCTCAGGATGTTATGAAGGCATTCTCATGTAATAAGGCAGACCCTGACTTTAAAAATTATATCGAGACTGCTGGCAAGATAGCTGAAAAGTTGAAAATAACCTTCCGGTGTTATCCACTCGAAATGGAAGAAGTAGTAATGTGTGAGATGAACCCTTTACAAATCGCTTTCATATCATTTGATGGCTGTATCTCACCATGCGTTTATCTGAATATGACAAAGAAAGGCCCTATTACGAGAATATTCTGTGGTCAAAAATACCAGTTACAGAGGTTATGTTTTGGAAATATCGCTGAAAAAGATTTTATGGAGATATGGGAGAGTGATGCTTACAGGAATTTCAGAAAGGCCTATTCTAACCGGTTAGATCTGATTAACAAGGCCTATAGCGATATTGAATTCATTACAGGAGCTTTGAAAAAAATGGAAGATATCGAGAAATCGATTGAAGGTAAACTTTCTGAATATCCATTACCTGAAGTCTGCAGGACATGCTATAAGTTATATAATATATGAAAGACAATAATCATATTTATGGAAATAAAGAAATCCGAGAGGTAACTTAATGTTTTATTATTGTATTGATTTTAAAATTAATTTGATGTATTAAGGAGGCATGTCATGAACAGTACTGTACAATATAAAATACATCCAATTGTTATGGGAACAAAGGCTTTTGATAAAGGCATGATGACTTATCAGCATGACTACGGAAAGCCTTATACTATTCCGATATATTGCTGGTATATTGAGGGAGGAGATAAAAAGATACTCGTTGATACTGGAGAGATGGCTCCTCTGTTATCTAAAGAGCGGGAAAGCTCTATCGGTGGGAAAATCTATAGATTTGAGGAAGGACTTGCACGATGGGGTTTATCACCTGAACAGATAGATATTGTCATCCATACACATTTGCACAATGACCATTGTGAAAATGACTCAAAATGTACAAATGCAATTTTCTATATACATGAAAAAGAACTTCAGCGCATACATAATCAACATCCCCTCGATTTCCGTTACATGGAGGATTATATCTTTGACATTGAAAAAAACAACCAGATCATAACAGTAAGAGGCGATATGGAAATAGTTCCAGGCATACAGGTTATACATACTCCTGCACATACAGAAGGAGGGCTTACAGTCTTAATAGAAACTTCACAGGGGAAAGCTGTGATAACAGGGTTTTGTGTTATTATGGAAAATTTTAATCCACCTCCAAGGATAAGGGCTTTAGAAATGGATGTGATTCCCCCCGGAACAGTTATTAATCCTTATGAGGCATATGATATTATGCTCAAAGTGAGAGATATTGCCGATATACTACTGCCACTTCATGAACCACAATTTGCCTCTATTGAAACAATTCCTTAGGATTGCAGTTCACCATGTCTGAAAAAGTTTTTTCAGATTATTCAACTCTTCCCAGAAAGAATTAGCGTGCTTAAATTGAAAATCCCGATATGTTTTGGTTTCAGAACCATTTCTTGATTCAGTAATCTTGATTGCTCCATGAATATCAGTTCTGAATATTTCTGCTCCATTGAGTGCATCAATCATCTCCTGATGAGGATGGCCAAATGCATTATCACGGCCACAATTGATTATAGCTATTTTTGGTGAAACTGTTTTGAAAAAAGTTTGATAGGCAGATGATTTACTACCATGATGTGGAACTTTCAATACATCGCTTTTTATCCATTCCCCAAGATGCACTACATTCTGCTCAGCCTCTTCTTCAATGTCACCAGTAAAAAGGACTGATTGATATTTTCCCTGAATTTTAAAAACGAGAGAATCATTATTTGCTTCATCGTATTCTTCATTGGATAATGTATAAAATTCTGGATATGGGTGAAGAATATAAATAGAATAACCATCTCCGTCAATCCTATCACCTCTGTTTAATACACGAAGTATTAATTTATCTGGTATTTCAGGAAATATCATCCGTCCGTTATACCATATTTCTCTTATATCGAATCTATCTAATAGATAATATAGCCCTCCTGTATGATCGGGATGAATATGTGAAATTATCAGTGAATCTATAGTTTTTTTACCCCTGTAATAAAGAAATTTAGCGGTCTCCTTACCGGTCTTGCCGGTATCAGTAACGATTGTTTTTCCATCTGGAAGTTCAATGACTGCGGAATCCCCTTGTCCGACATCAAGAAACGTCACATTCAGTTTATCTTTTTCAAAAACTGAAAATGAGAGATATAAAATAAAAGAAACGAAAGGGGTAATTAGTAGAAATTTTCTTTTGTTATTAAAAAAGTAAAATAGAAATCCAATATAAAAAAATAATATAAGTGCTAAAGGAAAATTCGGAATCTTGATAGCTGCAAATCGAATTTCAGAAAAAAGTCTGATGAGCGAAATACTAAATCTCGATAATACTTCGATAAGTGGAGAAAAGATGAAATAATCAGAAATGAGATAAGAAAAAGAAGATAATACAGAAAGTGGTATGATAATAAAACCTATAATAGGAGTTATTAATAGATTTGTGATAGGTGATATGAATGAAAAATAATGAAAATAATATGCTACAATTGGAGCTATGCCGATTGAGGCTGAGATCGAAATAAACAATGCATTTTTTACATATGTTAATATTTTGAACTTTTCTTCACCTTTTTTATTTTCAATAAACATACCTATAAAAAAGACAGCAATGAATGAAAGCTGAAACGATAAAGTAAAAATTTGACCAGGATTCCATAATGCTATTATAAATGCTGCAAAGAGAAGAGAATTTAACCAGAACCCTTTTCTGCAGATTAGCATTCCAAAAAGAAAAAGGCTTATCATTATGAATGATCTAATTGCAGGGATACTGGCACCAGAAAGACCAAGATAGGTTAACATTAAAGGAAAACTCATTATTGCAGAAGCCTGTGCAGGAGTTACAAATATCGTTATCCTCTGCAAAACCATGTAAGGAAGAAATTTAATAATCAACCGGAATGTACCGAATATGAGTACGGAAAATAATCCAAAATGTGTACCTGAGATGCTCAGGATATGTGCCAGCCCTGTTTTATTAAAAGCATCTCTCAAATCTTCTTTTATAAGAGCTCTGTGCCCTATTGTAATTGATGAAATTAAAGCTGCAGAATCCTGTGAGAAATGCTTTTCTATGTAAACATTTATTCTATTCCGGCAACTCAGAATCTTTGAATTAAGTAAATTGTGTTTTTTGCCTTCATTGTAAATACTTGTAACAGTTGCATAAAGGTTGTCTTTCAACTGCTCACCAGGATTCAGTCTTTCCCTATTTTTTAAGAATTTTATCCCGAGTTCATATTCCTGACCGGCTTCAAACTCATTTTCTGAAAATAAGGTAATTTCCTGTTCTACAAGTTCATGGAGATATTGATTACTGTCCTCTGTGTTTATGGATATTATCCTAAAAGTCTGGCAGTATGTATCATTACTGGTCTTAACAGGATAGGATTCAAAAACACCTTTTACAATAGTTTCATACCCGTAATAGTGTGATAGAATGTACGGTCCAGATCTGATATATGCATATGAAATACCTGTAATGATTCCAGTGATGATAATTAATATATGAATAAACTGTCTTTTTAGTAATAAAACGAGAGAAATAAGCAAAGCAGGCAGAGTAGAAGAAATTGGAAAATATGGAAAGAGTCGATAGATAACTATGCCTGCAAGGAATGAAATAAAGAAATGCATTAGTCCATCTTTTCTTTAATCACCCTGACAATATCTTTCCCGAGTTTCATAATGAGTTTTCTATCTATTCCTTCAAGCATTATTCTAATTTTTGGCTCTGTTCCTGACCGCCTGACGATTAATCTTCCTGAATCTGCAAGCTTTTTTTCAGTATTATGGATTATATCCATAATTTCAGGAATATCTCTGAAATCAAAATTCTGTTCAACATTAATATTCATTAATACCTGTGGATAAAGCTTTATCATAGATGAAAGTTTTGAAAGTGGAGCATCTTTCTTTTTCATAAGATAGAGAACCTGAACTGCTGTAAGTGGCCCATCTCCAGTTGTATTGTGATCGAGGAATATGATATGCCCTGACTGTTCACCTCCAAAATTAAATCCTCCCTCGAGCATTTTTTCAACGACGAATTTGTCCCCAACTTTTGTCCTGATTAGGCTTATTCCATTTGTTTGAAGAAATTTTTCAAGACCAATGTTACTCATGACTGTTGCTACAACTGCGGATTTTCTGAGTGTTTTGTTCTTCTTCATCTCAAGTGCCCACATTCCCATTATTTTGTCACCATCCACAATATTTCCTTTTTCATCGCAGAAGAGAGTCCTATCACCATCTCCATCATGAGCTATACCTACATCTGCCTTATGTTGTTTAACAGCTTTCTGCAGTGTTTCGATATTGAGGCAACCACATCCAGCATTGATATTAACTCCATCTGGTCTATTGTTGATAGAAATTACATTCGCTCCGAGTTCACATAAAAGCCAGGGAGTAGTTTTATATGCAGCTCCGTTTGCACAATCAATCACTATCTTAATTCCTTCAAAATTGGAATTCTTCGGTATAGTGGATTTGATATATTCAATGTAGCGGCCAGTAGCATCATCCAGACGATAGGCTTTACCAATATCAGCCCCTTTTGCCCTGAATTTGCTAAGCTCGTCATCCTGTACTAGTTGTTCTATTTTCTTTTCGAGTGTATCCGGCAGTTTAAAACCTTTCGAAGAAAAAAATTTAATTCCATTATCCTCGAATGGATTGTGAGAAGCAGATATAACAATGCCTGCATCCAGTCTTAATGTCCTTGTAAGGAATGCTATGCCAGGCGTTGGAAGAGGGCCAACAAGTGTGACATTCATCCCCATAGAACATATGCCTGAAGTAAGGGCACTTTCTATCATATAGCCAGATAGCCGTGTATCCTTCCCTATCAGTATCATATTTCTGCCATGTTTATCTCTTAGTAGTCTGGCAACAGCCATCCCGATTTTTAAAACCGTTTCAGGTGTCATTGGATGTTTGTTGACTGTACCTCTTATTCCATCTGTTCCAAAGAGTTTCATATCCTCATTTCCTCACATTTACTGTTATCTTTATGGAATCGGGCTTTGCACGTATATTCTTGCCTTTCAAGTCAAGTTTCAGTTCCTGAGAAAAAGTTTCTGTGATGCCTGTGATGTCCAGAGGCTCAGTCTTTAGCCTGTGTATCTTTCTAACTTCAGACTTTGCACCTTCGATTACGACATTCTGTGGTACTATTTGAATTGTATTGACAGAATAGCCTTTTTCCAGTTCTCCTATGATTACAGGATCAACCTTTACAGCTTTTGAAGCAGTCTCTTCAATATTTATCTTAAGGGTGGATGGATTGATATTTGAGACTGTTATTCCATGCGGTGTTTCAATGTCATCTCGTGTTATATAGTAAACATTTTCACCCTTTTTTATTTTGCTGAGATCTATAGAAATCCTTATATCTGATGGCTTTATATTTCTTATAAATCTTTCCTGTCCTTTAACATTAAGACTGACAGATTTTATAGTATTATTGACCAGTTCAAGTCCTTGTGGAATATTTTTAAACCCAACGGGCACATCGAGATACATCTCAGACTGACCGCGTGAAGTTACGTAGAACCATAAAACTATTGATAAAAAAAGAGCAGCAATCTTTAAGCCAAAATTTTGAGAAAAAATTTTTAATTTTTTCATTTCTTTGCCTTTTTTGTGAATATATCGTTCAGGGCATCTCTTAATAAGCCCAGATCAAATGGACTCTCTAATTTTCCATTTATGGCCATTGATATTGCACCAGTCTCTTCTGAAACGAGTATAACTACAGCATCCGTTTCCTCTGAAAGCCCGATTCCTGCCCGATGACGTGTGCCTAAAGATTTGCTGATATCAGTATCTGTAGCAATAGGCAAAAAACAGCCAGCAGCAACAATCCTGTTTCCTTTTATCACAACTGCTCCGTCATGAATTGGAGATGTAGGATGAAATATACTGAGAAGTACTTCTTTTGAAACCTTTGCATCAAGTGGAGTTCCCATTTCGACAAAGTCTTTGAGATTCGTTTCACGCTCAATTGCGATAATTGCACCTATTTTCCTGTTCGAAAGTGCAACAGTAGCTTTAATGATTTCATCAAGGGATTTTAATTCTTCAGCAGAAGTGAGCGTATGAAGAAAATGCGTTTCGCCCATCTGTGCAAGTGCTCTCCTTATCTCTGGTTGAAATAGAATAATGATTGCTATAACAATATGTGTCCAGAAACTCTGGATAAGCCAGTCAACGGTATATAGTTCAAAATATCTTGAAAGTATAGATGCAAGTAGAAGGACTCCGAGACCGACGAGCATTTGTGCAGCCCTTGTTCCCTTTATTATCAAAAGCAGACGGTAGAGAATGATTGACATTAATATGATGTCTACAGCATCCTGCCATCTGAACTCCATAGAAGCTCCCATTAAAAGTAAAAATTTTGCTTAATATGATAACATATATTGTAGTTATTGAAGGAATTATGCTAATAGCCTATCAGTAGAGATGACCCAGAAATAATTTAATTTTAGCATATAGAAAAAAAGGAGTGTATAAATGAGAAAAAATGTTTTGATTTTATGTTGTGGGTATCCTTTTGAAACTGACAAAGCATTTGGATATCAAGTAGCAAAAGTTTTGGAAAAGATGCAACTGCCCGAAAATGTAGATTTTCTGGAAGTAGGGGAATCTGCCTGTATGATCCCGAGCTTTATTGATGGTAAGGAAAAATTGATTGTCATCGATTTTTTTCAAACTGGCGATGCTCCAGGGACGATAGTTCGTTTAAAAAAGGAAGAAGTACCTTTGACAGTAAATGGAGTTACAGACGTTCCTAAATTACATCTCATTGAAACTTTGGAACAAATAGCTATTAGCGGAAAGTGTCCGGAGACTATATTTATAGGAGTGATACCAAAAGATATTACAACAGTAGGCACAATCTTAAGTCCCGAGGTGGAGGAAAAAATTCCTCAAGTCATTGATATGATCATTCAAGAAATCAAAAATTAATTTTATCGTAATTTAATTTAACCCAAAAATGCAGACATTGCTCAAAAATTTATTTAACTCGATACCCCCCTTAATCCCCCCTTACCAAGGGGGTATTAAGGGGGGATTTGTTATATGGATAAAAATATTCGTAATACCATAAGTTAAAGGTACACTAAAGAATCGAAAAATAAATTTTTTCGGAACATCTGCATTATTTGAAATGCATTTTTTGGATTAAACAGCTTTACATATTATGGATAAATTACTGCATCATGGTTTTTCCCGTGGCACTTTAAAGAACATTGTCCGGTTTTGTTGCCAAGATCCAAAAAATTTAAATAGCCCTTTTCTGAATGACTTATATAAGGAGAACTAAAATCAATAAGATGAGTGTATTGTAAGCTACCATGGGGATTATGACATGTTCTGCAAGAGGCTTTTACTACAGAAATATGAAGACTGTGATAAAGAAAACCTATGTTGCTTAAAATAAGGTTTCTATTATGGCATTGATAACATAATTTATAAGAATCCTCACTTTCATTAAGCCCATCATCTTTATTAAAATTTCTTTTAAGCATGTTTTCATAATCTGAACCATGATTACTATGGCAATCAGTGCATTTTATTATACTGGTCGAATCTAATGGAGGAATAAGGCTTGGGACATCATTATTTGTACCACTTCCGATAATAGGATGATATGATGGATTTGATAATCTAAACATTATTATCTTATTAGTTTGTTCTGAGGGTAAATTTGCACTATTAGAATGACATTTAAAGCATAACTCGTATTCATTGTTGATTTGTTGAACTATGGCTCCTTGACTATCTACACCTTTAATTCCATAAGTTACATCAGACTTTTTTACATAATGATGATGATGACAGTCTCCACATTCTGCGTGTCTTTCCATTGATGGATTAATTTCTGGCAAAATCTCATTATATTTGTGAATACCTGTCTTTTCAATCGGATGATGATAAGGTTTCTCGAATTCCTTTTCAATATTTGATAATTGAATATCTTCTCTTAGATATCCTTGAAATTTTAACTCTGCTTGTTTTTCATAATAGCCATGACATCTAAAACAGAATTTATCTTTCTTTTCAGATAGCATTGGAGTATTGAATGCACCATGACCTTTGTGACAGCTTTTACAACCTTTAGGCAGATTTTCTTTATCAAGATGTGAATTTTTTAAAAATTCTTGTGAATATATTGTTGAAATCGGTAATGATAATAGAATAGCTAAAATAACAAATAAAGGTGTTATATTCCTTCTTTTAGTCATATAATCATACCACAAATTTTCAATGTCCTATTACAGGAGCTACATTATGACAGACAAGACATACGTCATCGTAATCATATTTGCGCCAGAAAGGTGGATCATCAGTTTTACCTCCATGAGGATCATGACAACAAGAGCATTGAACACCATAACCTCCTTGGGTAGGATAAAGTTTTACATCTGGGTCTTGTATTGGCCAATTAAGTTGCATTAGGTTGGGGTTTGAAAAAGATCTTCGTATGGCTAATGATTCGTCAAATAAAATAGAGATAGGATGGCCTCCTGAGAGATTTGTTCCAAGATATCCAGAGGCACTTTTTGGCATAACTTTGTAAGACATCTGTATTGGCTCCCCTGAAATTATTGCTCCTAACGCTACCGTGCCATCATGACAACTAAGACATAGCCTTGATACTCCATCAATAGGAGGTGCTTCAGCCTCTGATGAATATGATACGAGGGTATCGCTGGTATATTTAGTATAATATTCAACTATTGTGAGTTCATGCCCCCATAAAGGATACGCTGGATATGCATTATGAGGGGTGTGACAAAACACGCAGACTCTATCTTCTTCAGGGTTAGTAGACTTTATGGAGCCTGGCCCATAAAAAGAGAGATCATGCTTTGTGCCTTTTATTCCTGCATAACTATTGGAAAATAAAGATAATATAACATATAAAATCAAAATGAAAATGCAAAAAATAAATGATATTCGATTAATTAATAACATTGTTTATACCTTTCCAATAGGGTAATTATATAATAATAAATTATATGATTTTGTGTATATTTTAATTTATACTTTTTAAAAATTTGAATACTTGTATCCTTCTATTATAAGAATCGGCTACATAAATAAAGTCTTCATCATCAATATAAATTCCAGCTGGGATAGAAAATTTGCCAATACTTCGGCCACTTCCACCAAAGACAAGAAGCAAGTTTCCATTTTTATCGAATATCTGTATATTATCAAATTGTGAGTCAATTACATAAATATTACCTTCAGAATCTACAGCAACGCCTTTGGGCTTGGAAAAATCTCCAAAAGCATCACCAAGTTTGCCGAAAGAAGATATAAAATTCCCATTTGAATCAAAAATTTGTATTCTGAAATTAAGTGAGTCAGTGATATATATTAATCCATCCCTGTCAGTGAATATATGAGTTGGATAATGGAATTCACCATTGTTTATTCCATTTTTACCGAAGCGGAATATTAGTTGACCATCCTCTTTAGAAAAAACCATTATTTCATGTCTGAGGGTGTCCACAACATATACTCGATTTTCGTAAGTAGTAATTCCTGTTGGTCTAATAAATAAATCACTTGCCCCTATTTCTTTAAGGAACTTTCCTTCTTTGGTTAGCATAAACACTTTTCTTAAAAGAGAATCTGATAGAAATATTTGACCATTTTTATCGGCTGTTATACAAAGTGGTGACAATAGTTCTATCCCATTTATTTGATTTATTTGATAGTATTTTTTTTCAGAAAAATCAAAAATATGAACAAGCGAAAGGTCAGGATCTGAAACATATATCTTCTTTGAAAGTGCAGATACACCATAAGGTCTAAGCATTGCATACTCTATTTCTTCTCTTCCAAAAACAAATTCTTTTGCTTTTATAAGCCATGATTTTTTTATGCCTATATCATGATTACTTGATATACTTTTGATAAATTTGATTTTTGGTTTATAAGGTGGAGGTGGCCATACTAAATTAACATTATTTTGTTGAAATTCTAATTCAGATGTAGCACATCCACCAATAAAAGTTAGAATGAATAATAAGAAAAATAAATATTTTAATTTATTCAAAAAACAAAAATTAATCTTATAATAGATAAATATTAGAATGTTCTCCTTAATTTTATTATGAATCTTCTGTAGTTTCTTTTTATATTATTTTCTTCTTGATTCTGAACCCAGTATTCTGCATTCAGGTAAACCTTTGCAATTTTATAATTTAAAGATATTTCGTACTCCCTTACTTTTCTGTCGAATCCTATATCATATTTGTACCACATTTCTCTCCACCATGATAAGAAACGTAGTCGCATTGAAAAAGGAATATTAAACTTAATTTCATAAAAAGTTTTGCTTGTAGCTGTAGAATTAATTTCTCCAAAACTATAACCCGATCTTAAATTTAAATTTGCTCCTTTTCTCCCTATTGGATATAAAATTTGACCAAGAAATACAAAATAATTTTTTTCAATTTCTGTTTTGAGTATCGATGATTCAGAATAATCATAGCTGTAATCAAAATATTTTTTAGGTCGTTCTTTAGTTGATGAAGAGTTATAATATTCAGCTTCTAAAGTCCAGGGTGCCTTTTTAAAAGCCCTCCCTCTTACCCCGAGAGTGAAAGTATGCGTCATACTTTCATATTTTCCCTCTTGTTCTTCTATTTCTCCAAAATTAAATTCATAAGGAGATTCTTCTTCATGAATTTTAAAAATCCCTTTTAGTATATTAAAGCTATATGATGTATACATAGTACCCCATCTGTATTTTCTCGTTGTAAGCTCTAAGTTAATTGAATGCTGTGTATATTCTCCTTTGAGTTCATTATCTCTTTGCAAAAAATTGTAATATGTATACAGGTGGTATCTTTTTAATGGTTTTGAATAATTTAACGAGGCAAATATAGCATTAAATTCATACTCTTTTTGATTTTCCTTAAAAATACCATAATTCAAAGATAAAGAAGTAAAAAGATTTCCAGTAAATTTATATGTAAAAAATCCACGAATTTCCTCCCTGTCAGTTTCTTTTGTTAGGCCATCTGATTTATCCTCAGATTTTTCAAAACTGTAATGATATTCATGATAAAATTTCTTCGATTTAATTGATTGCAGATTTGTATATACTCCAAGGTTCTTTGATATCTCTTGATCATAGTATCTAAAAAAATTTATAAATCTAAATTTTTGCAAGTTTGTATTGGTGTATATATTGACATATTTTATTTCTCTATTTAAGGTATGACGATTTATATCTAAATAGCCAAGATTTAAGGCATATTGAGTTTGTAATCTATTATAAGAGCCACGGATATTTAAATGATATGAGTTATTAGTAGTTTGCCCGAAAAATTTTCGAGAGCCTGTAGGTTCTATTTTTAAATGATAATATTCAAAACGGATCAAAGGAAGTTTTCTTAGACTTATACCAAGTATAGCGCCATAATTAATGATTTTCGTATCATAAATGCTACCATTTCCATAAATTCCGCCATATGAGTAATCAGAGATTGTTGTGTAAGTCATTAAATTAATAGGCCTGTAAGGCAAAAAAACAGTTGATAATTCGTAGATAAAGCTCTTAGAATTTGGTTTGAATTCAGAAGTTGATTCTATGGTTCTCTCATCGCTAAAAGTAAAGCGAGATGAAAAGACTAAAAGCCTTGGATGATATATGAAGCCTTTTAGTCCTAAACTATATTGTTGTTCAAAAATGGAATAACTGCTTTTGAATTCTCTTTTGTTTTCTACACTTATGTCATAATCTTTATATGTAAGGGTGATACTACTTTCTATGCTGAATTTGCGAGGATAAACAACTCGCATCTGTGCGAAGGTGTATTTTTTGAAAAAAAGAACTTCACAAAAAAACAGAAAAAATAAAAATAAAATAATTTTTTTTTTCTATCAATTGAATAATTCATTAGTTAAAATCATATTAATACTTTTGTTATATTCTGATATTATCTATTTAAAAATTTTAAATCTTGCATGTTTTAAGTCTTTTCTTTTAAATACTGAAAGACTTGAACTCTCCTGTTAAAGGTATCAGATACATAAATTTTGTCATTCTCATCAATATATAAGCCTGATGGCAGATAAAATTCTCCTGGCTTTCTTCCTGCACGTCCGATCCATAGAAGTAGTAGCCCATTTTCATCAAAAATTTGATAATTATTGAATGAAGCATCAACCACATATATATGACCTTCTGAGTCTATACCAATTCCATTTGGTCTGGAAAAAAATCCCGATGCGTCACCTAATTTCCCAAATTTTTTAAGAAATTTTCCTTCGGCATCAAAAATTTGTATTCTGAAGTTAAAGGCATCAACAACATAAAGTCTTGAATTTTTATCGACAGCTAAATAACTTGGAAAGTTAAATTCTCCATCTTGTCCCCCGCGCTTTCCAATATTAAAAAGAAAATTACCATTTTTATCATATACTTTTATTGTATGGGCCCTTGTATCTGAAACATAAAGTCTATCTGTTTTTTCATCATAGACAAGACCTGCAGGGCTTATAAATTCACCAGGAGCACCAATTGTGATGAGGATGTTATCTTTATTTTTGTCAATACCGAAAACTTGTTTGAGTCTTGAATCTGAGACAAAAATAATTTCTCGCTTATTATCTATTGCGAGACAAACTGGTCCTGCTAAAGAACCAAAACCAAGAAAACGCAATGTTTTTTTCTCAAAATCGAAAACAAATATTATACGCAATTCTGAATCTGCAACATAAATATTTCCTGCCTTGTCTGATACAACACCATTCGGTCTTCGCAGACGTTCAACTTTTTCTTGTCCGACTAAAAAAGTCATAAATTCTCCAAGTCCGCCGAAATCTTTTCTATTTGACCATTGACTTAGCCATTTTATTCTCGGTTTTTCAGGTGGTTTAGGCCAAACATATTCTCCGTCAGTGGATAGCTGAGTCTTAATTTGTGAAGGAGTACAACAGAAAGAAGCCAACAATAATATTCCTAA
>FWPV01008776.1_pt1 | contig 17460 bp, 19 predicted proteins | sample 2228371 | NCBI WGS metagenome assembly FWPV01 (sample SAMEA103939776, study PRJEB20133) | metagenome | reverse complement strand
CGATGAGTTCAATGGCATTGGCAGGCAAGCGGGTATCGGCATGTAAAAAAAGCAACAGATTCCCAGTGGCAAACGCCGCACCTTTATTCATTTGGCGCGCGCGTCCTGCCTCACTGTTAATCACCGGAAAACCAATAGCCTGCGCAATAGCGATGGAGCCATCATGGCTGCCGCCATCTACCAAAACAATTTCGCAACCCTGACGTTTGAACGTCAATAAATGTTCCAGCAATTCTGGCAGCATTTTTGCCTCGTTAAGTATCGGAACAATAATTGATACTTTTAGCGCGCTGGCTCCGTTTTTTTGCAGTGTCATATTGATGCCTTTTAATTCGATTAATTACGATTGAGTCGCCAGTCGTAATTCAGGAATTCAATCACCATGTCGCCCTGCTGTAATTGCCTAATCTGTGTTTCTTTCAAGCCCAAGGGTTTGGCATAGAGCGCTAAAAAATCCGCTAGCGTATGTGCGCCGCGCCAACCAGCCTCAAAATCATCGCGATACCATTTAAAAATTGAAGATACTTTTAAAGATTTTTCATCGGTGCGATTGCGGGTTCTATCGCCAAGAAAACGATGGGCCTGCTGTTCAAGTTGAGCGTCTAATTTATGGCCCACGTAGGCTTCTTCGCGCAGGGCGGGGCAGCCCACACTGGCGCAGTTTGCGGCAAAATGAATACGGGGTTCTGCATAACGGCCAGAGCCGCGTATTAATCCATGTTCTATGTCGTCCAGTGACCGTGTTTTTCCAAGCAAAGGAATAAATACTTTTTTCCACGGCGATTCAAACAGACTGCCTAAATCTTTTATGGATTTAATGGAGTCATAGTCCTTAAGGACAAGTTTTACTGTCCAGGCGTTATAGGCATTAATTAAAAAGGCAAGTTGGTCTGCCTTGTCCCATTGGTCGAAACTGTGTTGATCAACCGTGGAAAGCGATTGTAAGTAGCTATCCAATGTGGATTGCGCATTGGCAAAACCGGTGTAATCAACCTGGGTGGATTTGCCGCCGGGCAAACTAATCACATAACTATTTAGTAGCTCGTTCCAGAGTTTGTGGTCGGGAACCGAAGGCGACTCTTCCGCTGCAACAGGCAGGCTCAGCACGCAACACAGAACAATTAAAAAACGCTTGACGTATGGTGTTATCCATTGGGCGTTAAACATAAAACTTAACCTCGTTGCCATTGGTGATATTTTTCAATCCAGCGCAATAATTGTTGCGGTGTATGTGCGCGTTTCCATTCGCCCGCCACATACTTATTAGATTCCGCCAGTGTTGGATAGGTGTGGATAGTGCCGAGGATTTTATTAAGGCCCAGCCCCCATTTCATCGCCAATACAAATTCAGTTAATAAATCGCCGGCATGTTCACCCACAATGGTCACGCCGAGGATTTTGTCTTTTCCAGGCACTGTCAGTACTTTGATAAAACCGTAGTTGGCACTGTCGTCAATAGCGCGATCCAAATCATCAATGCCATAGCGAGTGACTTCATAAGGAATATTTTTTTCTATTGCTTCTTGCTCGTTAAGCCCAACCCGCGCAATTTCCGGATCAATAAAGGTTGTCCAAGGGATGACGCGATAGTCCACCTTGAATTTTTTAAAGCGGCCGAAAAGTGCATTTACCGCCGCGTACCAGGCTTGATGTGCTGCTACGTGGGTAAATTGATAGGGGCCGGCGACATCGCCTGCGGCAAAAATATTGGGGAAAAGTGTTTCCAAATACTCATTGGTGACAACTGTTTTTTCTACCGGAATTCCCAACTGCTCCAATCCAAATCCGGTCAAGCGCGGTGAACGTCCTACCGCACAAATTAGTGCATCAAATTCAATGGCTTTTTGTTCACCCAAGTGTTCAACCAGAATGCGTTTTTGGTTGCCTTCGCGTTCACAGGCAATTGCGGTATGGCTCGTTAAAATAGTGACGCCGTCACGCATCATCGCTGTTGTCGCTAATGCAGATACTTCTTTATCTTCGCGCGCGAGAATTCGTTCGCCGCGTTCGATTTGGGTAACCTTTGCGCCGAGGCGGGCGAGTGCATGAGCCAATTCGGAGCCGATTGGGCCTCCACCTAACACCACTATGCGGTTGGGTATTTCTTCCAGTGTTGCGAAGGCATCCCATAAAGTGTCACTTGTTAGATAGCCCACCCTATCCAAACCGGGAATAGGCGGAATATACGGGGCTGCACCGGCGGCAATCACAATGTTGCGTGTAGTGAGAATTTCTTTAGTGCCTGTTGCTAGTGAAATCTCCACCGTCCAGGGATCAAGAATGCGTGCATAACCTTGTTTTACATCGACGCCCAATGTTGTGTAGCGTTCAACACTATCGTGAGGTGCAACTTCGTGAATGACGTCATGTACTCGTGCCATTACCTTGTTGAAGGAAAACCTAGGTTCACTATTAGTTAGCCCGTAGTATTCCGCATGGCGAATTTGATGAGCTACCTTGGCACTTTTGATTAAGGCTTTGCTGGGTACACAACCGTAATTTAAACAATCACCACCCATTTTGTGTGCTTCAATCAAGGTCACCTTGGCTTTTACCGCCGCTGCAATGTAGGAGGTAACCAAGCCTGCAGCACCCGCACCAATAACAATAATATTGCGATCAAACTTTTTAGGGCGTTGCCATTTGGAGTAGAGGCGACGGGTTTGCCAGAGCTTCACCATGTGTTTTGCTACAAGCGGAAAAATCCCCAGCAGTGCAAACGAAACAATCAGTGAAGGCGATAAAATTCCGGAAAGACTAGTGAGTTGTGCCAATTGAGTACCCGCATTGACGAATACCAGGGTGCCGGCCAGCATGCCAATTTGACTGACCACGTAAAAGGTCAGCACACGCATGCTGGTTAAACCCATCATCAGATTAATGAGAAAAAATGGAAATACCGGAACCAGGCGCAAGGTAAATAAATAAAATGCACCTTCACGATCAATGCCGTTATTGATCGTGGCGAGCCGCTCGCCAAAGCGAGTTTCAACACTGTCGCGCAGCACATAACGCGACATCAAAAATGCCAGCGTTGCACCAATGCTGGAAGCAAAGGATACCAATAAGGTTCCCCATAAGACGCCAAACAGTGCGCCAGCGGCCAGCGTCATGATTGCTGCTCCCGGCAGCGATACCGCCGTGATGAGTACATAGGTCAAAAAGAAAAAGAGACTGACTAACAATAAATGATTATCGCGCAATGCGATAAATTCACTGAGGCTGGCTTTCAGACCTTGCAGGGTAAAATGTTTATCCAAACCCAAGGCATAAAATGCGATCACAATCCCTATCACAAGCATTACTGGAATTATTTTTTTCATCAGGAGTTTCCTTCCAGCGCGCCACCACAACTTGAACCGTTGCCTGCCGTGCAGCCAAAGCAGTGATCGGCTACACGTATCGCGCCACCCTCAGGATCGGTGCGCAATAAATCACGCAAGTGTGGGCGTGTTGACGCAAACACATTGGTTGGAATGGATAAACCTAATTGTTGATTAAAATCGCAGTCAGACAGCGTACCTTGCCAATCCACACTGATTAAATCGCGACACATTACGCTGCCTAAATTTGCCTCAGCATAATTATCTTTCAGTAGTTTCATATAGCCTGCGAAAGTGCCTTTGGAAATAAGCGTTGAATGGGCATATTCGTTAACGCAAACAGTTGATTAAATTCAATATCAAAATGATTTTTTAATTCCCGTTTGTAATCTGCTTCCAGTTTTTTCTGGTTCGGGGGTAATGTTGCACCTTGAGGGTTATAAACAAGGTTGAGCGTTAACCCACTCTCTGCTTTGCCGTAGCCGAGTGCGTTAAGTTTTTGTAGTGCAGCAATACTTTTATCAAACGTGCCTTTGCCGCGTTGTTTGTCCACATTTTCAAGGGAATAGCAGGGCAGGGAAGCAACAATTTCTACTTGATAGGCGGCAAGGAACTCCGCTAAATCTTCCTGCCCTGGTTCAAATAAAATAGTGAGGTTGCAGCGATCAATTACTTTTACGCCCAGCGCATGCGCTGCACGTACCAAATCGCGAAAGCCCTCGTGCAATTCAGGCGCGCCGCCAGTGAGATCCAGTGTCTGGATCTGCCGGGCGGTCAATACTGCGGGTATCAGTGCAAGATTTTCTGGCTCCATCATTTCCTTTCTGTTTGGCCCGGCATTGACGTGGCAATGCACGCAGGTTTGGTTGCATTTGTAACCAAGGTTGACCTGTAGGGTGGTCAGCTTTCTGCGGCGAATCGACGGAAAATCAGATACTTCAAGGAGCGGTAAGGTAGCGTGCATGGTGATTCCTTAACTGATAAAGGCATGTGGATCGCCCGTTAAAATCGGTTGGTTTTCTCCTTTGTCTCTCCCCGCAGGGTTTTTCTTACAGCGGAATACGGCTTTTTGACACTGTAAGAAACTGAAGGCTCAGGCGACTAAATGACTAGATGCAGGTTCCGCGTAGGTTTTTCGGAAGCAGGGCTCTCGCGTTAAACAAGGTTCAGGTTATCCAAGGGGATAGAAATATGGCTCAAGTGGTGATTTACAGTACGGCGCAATGCCCTTTCTGTCGCAGGGCAGAGGCGTTGTTGGCGCAAAAAGGGGTTTCTGATTTGCAGAAAATCGGAGTGGATACCAACCCGGAACAGCTAGCGCTAATGATTGAGCGTTCCGGTCGTCGCTCGGTACCGCAAATTTTTATTAATGACGTGCATATCGGCGGCTTTGACGACCTGGCCGCTTTGGATCGTGATAAAAAACTGGATGCGTTGTTGTTCGAGGTATAGCACTTTTTGTTTCTATCGTCTTGGTATCATAAATATTTTCACTGACGTGCAATCAAAGAGTCCTTTAGTTCGTCTTAGCATTGGGAAGATTGATGTATCCCACACTGAAGTAATCCTAAACTTATCCTAGAGGTTGATATCCAATGATGCCATTGCTGAAAATTTGTGCTTCTTTATTTTTGTTATTTACTTTTTTTCCTGTGCATGCTTTGCAGGCGGATTCGACTTCCGATGGGTTTTCTCATTCTCTTTCTCCCAAGCCAGCATTAGAAAAAGAACCATATAGTCATGCACGATTTGAGGCCCTTCAGGCAGAAGGAAAGGTTGTGTTGATTGACGTTTATGCAACATGGTGCTCTACCTGCGCAAAGCAACAGACGGTATTGGAGGGTTATCGCAAAGCAAATCCAGACAAGAAATTCACCATCCTTGAAATTGATTTTGATAAGAACAAAGACCTTGTGCGTCACTTCCGTGCCCCGCGCCAGTCAACATTGTTGATCTACAAAGGCAAAGAGCAGTTTTGGTTTAGTGTTGCCGAAACGCGACCAGATGTTATCGCGGCAGAATTGGACAAAGCCATTAACTTCAAGCCTAAATCATGAGTTTGGAATTAGCCTCCATCCCGCTGGCAGGGGTTGCGGGTGTGCTTAGCATCCTGTCCCCCTGTGTTTGGCCGCTGGTACCTATAGTGATGGCATCGGCAGCAGGCAAGGGCCGCTGGGGGCCGCTTTACTTAGCCCTGGGGCTCAGTACCGCTTTCGCCATTGCAGGTAGCTTGCTGACATTCTTGTTGCTTAATGCCGGGTTAGATCCGGATGCGTTTCGCTGGTTTGCTGCTGCGCTGCTCGTGCTGATTGGTTTGATTCTTATCGTCAAACCCTTGGCCGATTGGGTCAGTCTGCGTTTATCTATCCTAAGCAGTCGTCTGAATCTGGGTAGTCCGGATGCCAGTTCATCAGTAGGACAATTTGGTGTTGGAATGCTATTGGGGCTTGTATGGCTTCCCTGTGTTGGGCCAACCTTGGGTGCGGCGATTGCGCTAGCGTCAGTGGGGCAGGATATGGGCATGGCATTCGTCACTATGTTTGCTTTCGGTTTGGGCACGGCGTCGGCATTAATTGCAGCTGCGTTGTTTTCGGGGAAGCTATTGAGTGTGTGGAGCCCGCGCTTATCTAATAGTTTAGGTAATAATGTGGGCACCGCTAAAATGGTTCTGGGTTGGTTGCTGTTGTTACTCGGGCTGATGGTGCTTACCGGGTTTGACAAAGTACTGGAAACCTACGCACTTCAATATCTACCAGACTGGGCGCTTTCGTTATGAAATTTGATCGCACAGCACTTAACAAATTATTTCATTATTGTTTGGCGCTGTGCGGTCAGCGCGATGACGCATACGATTTACTGCAGGATTCACTCGAAAAATACCTGTCCAAAAACAGTTCACCGGTTGCCAATCCGCAAGCGTTTATCAAACGTATTGCACGTAACCGTTTTTTTGATTTGCAGCGCCGCAAAAAAATTATCCAATTTGATGTACTGGAAAGTGCTGACGAGATTGTCAGTGACGAGAAAGATTTGGAGACGTTACTGGTTGACGAGTTAACTCTTAAGCGGGTGTGGCCGTTATTGTCTGCCGCCGAGCGAGAAGTCATTTTTTTATGGGCTGTGGAAGATCTTTCCGCCGCTGAAATTGCTGTGCAACTTGAGATTCCCAGAGCTACAGTCTTATCCCGTATGCGCCGTTTACGCTTGCGTCTTCTTAAAGACACATCTCCGCTTATATCAGGAGGATTCGGTGAACAGTAAAAAACCACTACGAAGTGCACTGAAAAACTTCCTTCAGGAAGATAGTTTGACTGAGCAAGAGGCCATTCAGCTACGGCAGATGCTGGAGGCTAACGCTTACTAGGCTGAAGCTTACGGCTGGAAGAGGTTTTTTTTACCCGGTATTGGTGTGGCGGCAATTTGCGTGACGTTTATGTTAATGCTTGGGCCTTTTTTAAAAGTGCAGAGTCACACTGCGATACAAGAACGTATTGCACATGAAGTACTGACCAATCATCTAAAAATAAAAACGCTGGATATTGAAACTGACTCTATTACCGCCCTGAGAAGTTTTTTTTCACGACTGGAGTTTTCTCCGTTTTTTTCTTCACAGCTAAAGGAAGGTGAGTTTCGTCTTTTAGGGGCTCGCTATTGTACGCTACAGGGCGTCGTAGCTTTACAATTTCGTCTTCTATCGAGTAAGGGCGAAGTGATCACCTATTATCAGGCGCTTTATGATCAAAAACGCTTTGGCAATTTACCTGATATCAACCAAGGCGACACACCGAAAGTCATATACGAGCAGCATTTCGCAATGACCATCTGGAAGGAAAATAATGTTGTTACTGTACTGGCAAATGCTGAGTATCCGTATTAAGGATTACTACTCTTGTCGGTGCCATTATCATTGAGATAATCATCCACTTTTTTATCACTGGCATATTTTTTGGCGATGATACTCATAGTGAGTATTTGTTTGCCAAAGTTATTGCACGCAGAGCACATCATGCGGTGCATTTTTAATTCGGCGCGTTCGCGCATACTTAGCTTGCGCTCTTGCGCTTCTGAGAGAAGACACGTTACTTGTTGGCAATTAAGCATGTTGAGATCCTTTGGCAAACCAATGGTTTTCCAGGCATTCGCGCAAACGTAATCTGGCGCGATAGAGCAATACATTCAAATTGGTTTCGGTAATTCCAACCGTTGCGCAAATTTCTTTGCTGTCGAGCTCGATAAACTCTCGCATCATGAACACTCTCGCCTGGTGCCCCGGCAAGTGATTTAAGCAGCCATCAAATACTCGCCAAAAATGCTGGTCTTCCATGTCGGCCTCAGGGTTGCCCCAGGTGGCCGGGCGCTCGTCTTTATGCCAAAAACCTTTGGCATCAAATAGATCGTCCAGTGTTTGTTGATCTTCATCGGGGTAAACCAGCAGCCCTGTTTCATTAAGTCGTTTTTTCTGGCGCAGAATATCCGCAATTTTGTTTTTCAAAATGGCAAAGATCCATGTCTTGAAAGCAGCGCGACCACCGAACGAGCGCACATTTTTAAACGCGCCAATCAGCGCCTCTTGAACAGCATCCTCAGCATGGTTTGCATCGCCCAGCTGCAAGGTGGCAAATTTGAGCATTTGTTGGCGCACTTGTTGGAGATAAACTTCGTCGGCAATTAACGAATTGTTGGTATTGTCAATGTTTTCAGTTGATGCAGGAGGATTACTATTCATAGCGACTTCCTTCTTTTTTGTTCTTTTCACAGTTATCAGTGCGATTGTTTTTTACGGCACTGTTTTTTACGGCACTGAAGGTGGCGACACAATAGGGTACTAAAAAATTCATAAAAATATGTGGCCAGGAAATATTTGTACCCGCCCAAATATTGCCACCTTGATTAATGAGGTTTAGCAACAAGCCAACTACTACCGCGATCTTGACCGAGTTTTTTAAGATGCTTGGGCTTAGGGCTAATTGAAAAAAACTAGTCATTTAACAGAATTCCTGGTGACGGCTGTGGCTCACTTATCGATAAAACTCAGTCGCGCCGCTTTGCGGCGTCGACTGGAGCGACTTGTTGGCAGGTTCGATGATTGTTCAGCAAAGGTTTGGCATGAGACGGACAATGACTTCAGAGCTCCTCTGGTCAGCGATATTCGAGTTACCCCCTAACGCATCGGCAGCCATCCGTTGGACAATATTAGGAAAATCGCGGTCAGCCTGAAATGCCAGAAGAGGAAGAAGAATCGGCGCCAGAAGCTTTGGTTTCGGTTCCAACTCCCACCAGATCATGACTTCTGATCCTTTTCCTGCTGGGATGATCTCCCAGCCACCAAGCATGTTTTTCGCAGGGAATGGAAAATTCGGCGCTTCGGAAACGAAGCGGACTTTGAACCCCTGTCCCTCCTTGAATTCGATACATTCTTCCGCCCATTGTTTTCCCACGTGATCCTCACAAACGCGCATCGCCCCAACCCCCGGCGTTTTTCCATCCAGAATGCTAGAGCGCTTTAGGGAGGGCATGTACCGCTTGATATCCCCGATACGGCCTATGACATGCCACATGGTGTTGGCAGGTGCGTTGACGGCAACCAGTATGCAATGCCTGTATTGTCCGCTGGTTTCTAATTTGTGTGCTTGTCCTATACCCCAGAGCTGCCACGATCCAAAGAGAAAAACGGCAAGCGCAACAGAGATAACGAGCGCAACGCCCGTCAGAGAGAGTGTGCTCGGAAAAAGCACCAGCAAAATGAAGGTGCCGATAACCCATAAAAAGTCTGCAACACTTGCATAAAGCGCGCGCCACGTCGCAATTCTGTGCCGCGTCGCCTGGTGAAATAGATCCACCGCAAAAATAACCAAGCCCACCCCGACAGCTTGGAGGATAAGTGGGGCTGAAATGCCCAGCCAGTTACCAACCAACGAGGGTTGAAAAATCATCAATAGAGCGCTGCTGAGTGAAAAGACAGCATTTGTTAAGAGCGCAGACCGCAGTGGTCGTGTGTTCGTTGTAGTCATTTAGATCTCCTATACAATGGTTGAAGGTAATATTTGTCCATCCAATTATTCATTAATGGGAAGGTGCTTAATTGTTGATTCGAGCAAGCGCAGAATTAAATCGGTATCGAGACTTGGCTCCAAATCTGCTGCTGACCCTTTAATACCTAGTGGATCGGCACGTAATTGCCCCTCTTTTTTCACCAACGTAAAACCACCGGTACAGTTGCGACAGAAAATATGCTGACCCTCTTGATGCGTGCGCTGTATCACCAACGTTGGGCCGCACATGGGGCAGGTATCCAGCGGTATATTGTCATCGCTGTGGCCCATAATGTGATTCAGCTTGCCCGCCAAACCTAAAGCCACAAATTGTTTAACCAGTATGGCATCAAATTGCTGCCAGGCTCCGCGCTCAAGGTTATCCAGCGCCTTGTTGAGATGCATGCCCTGACGATAAGGCCTGTGGCTAGTCATGGCATCGAAAGCATCACATACACCGACAATTCTTGCATCCAGCGGAATGTCCAGATTGGTTAGCCCAAGGGGGTAGCCTTTGCCGTCCGGGCGCTCATGGTGTAAACCCACTGCATCTTTGACCAAACTCGCCAGAGGGTGGTTGGCTAACATTCTCAAGCCCAGATCAGGGTGGGTTTTAATGACGTCATACTCTTCATCCGTGAGTGGACCGGTTTTGCGGAGTATGGCATCGGGCACGCCCACTTTCCCCAGATCGTGCAGGAATCCGCCCAGGCTTACTCGTGCGGTTTCGGTTTCATCTAACCCGGCAACCTCGGCAAGAAGGCGTGAGTAACGGGATACTCGCCATAAATGACCGCCGGTGTAAGGGTCGCGCGCCTCTACAAACCAGGCCATGGACAACAAACTGGTCATTAATTCACGGGCGAACTGAACCTTGTAGGTCGTTAAGTCATGATCGAACCGGAATAACCGCTGCAAAAATATTATAGCCTTGTCCTTTTCCCAGGTGTGTGTGAGAAGCGTTTGATGAATCGGCGATCGATATGGTCTTTTAGGTACCATGCCCAGCGTCCCACTGTGCTCCATGCCCCCCAGGAAAGAATAGCGCGACCATTGCTGCAGGATAGAAGGTAGAGGGAGTTTGGTTTTGGCTGATAATTCACCAACGGTTTCCGCTCAAGCGCTGCCAGAAGGTTATGCGCTAATACTGGTCCAACCCGGACGGCATGAACGCCTGAGCGCGGCAGTTTTACATCTATACGCGAGCACACGTTACCTGCTGAAAAAACATTATGATGAGAGAGACTGCGATGATGTTCATCAACGAGAACGTAACCCTCGCTGTCCAAATTCAATTTGGACAGCCTGAGCCAAAGCGCCGGTTTTGAACCGGTTGCGGCAATCACCTTGTTGGCATTAAGTACACGCCCGTCACTCAGTAAGAGGGAATTGCTGGTTCCTGCGGAGCGTTCATTAATGACATCGATATTCGCTTCAGCGAGCGCCTTTAACGCTGCTTGTTGCACACGAGGGGCATGGTCTGGCAGGACACCCCTCAGACCGGCAACCAATACAATTTGGCTGGCGGGGTTTTGTTCGCGCAGTGTTTTGGCTGCTGCTAAGGCGATTTCAATACCGGCGGCACCTCCGCCAACAATGGCCAATTTAAAACTGATTTGATCGCAGCATTCACGCACTATGTCCAGCCAGGCTGTCCGAAACTCCGCTAAGGGTCGCAAAGGAACGAGCTTATCTCCGAGCGCTTGCAACCATTCCAAATCGGATTCGCTACCGACATCCAGCGATAACAAGTCATAGGGAATATGGGTGCCGTCGGACAGGCACACGCAGCGCTTTTCGGCATCCATACCACTGATGCTGTCTTCGATAAATTGAATTCCTGCTTGCGTCACCAGAGGCAATAGATCGATGCGGCATTCATCCAGTTGATAAGTACCCGCCATCCATCCCGGCAGCATTCCAGAATATTCCTGCCAGCGGGAAGGAGTAATTAGCGTTACTCGCACTTCACGCAGCGTGATATGCGCCAAATGTTCAAGCACAAATAAGTGTGAATGTCCGCCACCAACGAGCACTAGATGTTTCATGGAATCAGTTTATCCAAAATGGCGTGCAATCAGTTTCAGCGCGCGTTCCCGGTGCTGGGGGCTTGATAAATCCTCTTTAGAAAAATACAGACAAGCATCGGGTTTCCCCAGTAGCGCCTCTTCTTGAGCGGATGCATTAATTCCTACCACCTGAAGGTTAACGCCCTCGGCTTTAGCCAGGTGTTTGATGGACTCAATTATGCGCTCAAACGGGAGCAGCGACGCAAAGACCAAACGTGTTTTGGGGGATGCCTGACGAACCAAGCGAAACGCCTCTTCCGGGGATGCATTCAATGGCGATGTAACTGCCAGTGATATCACCGCCGCCGTACTCTGGCGAGCCAGAGGCTCAATGTCAGCCACAGTTTCGGGGCGCGATACTGAAAATCCCGCTTGCGCTAGCAGTGGTTTCAAGAGTACCGTGGTAGTCATAATGTTCTTCCTGTGGGAGCAAGCGATGTTATCTAGACTGTTTGTCGTGTCATAAACCCTTTTCTTACATCGATTGTGAACAATTGATGTAAGAATTCTTCATTGTTGAGCGACACAAGGGCATCACTTTGCAATTTAGGAATAATGATTATGGTTAACCCTTTGATTGGACTTATTGGTGGCAGCGGTCTTTATAAAATGGAGGCACTGCAGGATGTTCGTGAACATGTCATCGAAACCCCCTTCGGCGCCCCCTCAGATCCATTGGTGAGTGGAACTATTGACGGCATACCGGTTGTATTCTTGGCGCGACATGGCAAAGGGCATCGGCTGCTACCCTCAGAGGTTCCCTACCGAGCCAATATATTTGCGTTAAAGCAGATGGGGGTTCGGTACATTCTCTCGTTTTCTGCCGTCGGTTCTCTCACTGAAGAAATGGCGCCGCTTGATATGGTGATACCGGATCAATTCATCGATTTAACCAAACGCCGCGAGTCCACCTTTTTTGGTGGTGGGGCAGTTGCACATGTTTCCATGGCAAACCCCATTTGTTCGGAAGTTGCGCAAGCGTTAAAAGATGCTGTGGCGCAGGTGAGTGAGTCACACGGGCCGATTAACCTTCATCCAACCGGTACTTATGTGTGTATTGAAGGGCCGCAATTTTCCAGCTTGGCAGAATCAAATTGGTATCGATCAATGGGCGCTCAGGTGATCGGTATGACCAACATGCCGGAGGCAAAACTGGCCCGTGAAGCACAAATAGCTTATGCGACGCTTGCGATGGTAACGGACTATGATTGTTGGCATCCGCGTGAAGCGAATGTTAATGCCAGTATGGCGCTAATGAATTTGATGAAAAACGCCGAACGCGCCCAGCAAATCGCCATTGCTGCCGTTAAAAAAATACATGAACGTCATCCTTGCTCCGAAGCCCACGCTGCTTTGGCCAGTTCCCTGGTGACATCGATAGATGCAATGAGCGAATCCATGCGTAACAAGATTAAGGTGCTACTGCAGGTCTAGGAACCTTGAATAGTGTTGGCGAGGTGAATAGCGCAAGACAAAAGCAGTTGGTGTTTTCGTAGGTATATCAGGATGTACACGTAATGGGTCTAAGGCATTCAATCAGCATAAAAATCTTGTTTGGCTATGTGACTGTATTTTTTATGGTGCTCGCCGGTGCAATTATGATTTATTACGCATCTGCAAATATCAATAAAAATGTAGCAACATTTGTTGATGTCACACTTCCAGAAATTGATGCCATTGAGCAGCTTTCGAACACCAAAAATGAATTGCTTATAAGCGCTTACTCGCTTTATGGAACGACACTAGAGCTGTCTGAGTTTGACCGGCAACGGGATGAAGCTCACAAAAGATTTATTGATACCATGACAGTCCTGAATATTCATGGACACGATCTTGCCTTAAAAGATGTCGAGATGGCTTATGCAGGATTTGCCCAAGAACTGGATCGATTACGGGTAGTTATGGCAGAAAACTCAGTTAACTGGGATCAGGCACGACAAGTACTCAGCCAATTGTCACAAGCCAGTGAATTGCTACGACAACAGTTAATTCATACCAATCAGTTAGTAAGTGACCAAGCTAATAAAAAAACGCAGATAATTTTTCAATCCATATCCAATATTGTCACCATAAATTTGTGGTTAGTTCTTTCTATTTTATTTATTGCCTTGGGTGGCTATGTACTGACACAAAAGTTAGTCATAAAACCGGTTCAACATTTGTCGGGGATGCTTCAGCGGATAGCCGAGTCATTGGACTTGACCTTGAACTCACCGATCTATTCAGCGGATGAAGTGGGTGAAGCAGCGCAGGGGACTAATCAGTTAGTTACAGTGTTTCGCACGGGCATTACGGATGTTATTGCCATGGTTGACGATATTATTGAATCGGCTGAATCGCTAAAACAAGTGTCGCAGGTCTCTGACAAGTCGGTCTCCCATCTCACGAAAGAAATTGACCGACTTATCAATCAAAGTGTTTCTCTGGATCATGAGATTGATCAGGATGCTGAACAGACTCTCAAGGCCGCTGAGATAGCTGCCAGTGGTGCTTCCGAGATGGAGAACGGTGTCAATATGGTGGAAAAAACCTCACGCAGCATCTCAGATTTAGCGGACGACCTGGAGACTTCATCCGCCATGCTTTTGGAACTGCGGGATGCGGGTGATCAAATCTCTGATGTTGTTAGCACCATCGCAACCATCGCGGATCAAACGAATCTGTTAGCGCTTAATGCTGCTATTGAAGCAGCAAGGGCAGGTGAGTCTGGTCGTGGTTTCGCCGTTGTTGCTGATGAGGTCAGAACGCTAGCTACGCACACGCACCGATCAACAACTGAAATAAACGCAATGTTGGAAAAGATCGTATCTTCCATCACTGCATCGGTTGAGTGTATGGGTTCCAATCAGCAAAAAGCCGCTGTAGCCGTGACCCTATCATCAAATACTGTGGATAACCTCTCGAAGGTTCGACATACCATCTTGTCACTCAGCAATACTTGCAACGAAGTTGCCGACAGAGCCCAAAGTGTGCGTGCCGAGATAGGTAATATTAGCGCTGCCATCGGTGAGTTTAAAACACTTGGCAATACAGTTTCTCATGGCAGTGCACAGACAAATCAAGCCTCCGGAAAACTAATGCAAACAGCGCAACAGTTAAACGGATTAGCGGCCAAGTTCAAAGTCTAGCCGATCGTTATGTCATTAACTGGTTTGGCTTCGCAGTGAACCACTACAAGATTCAAGGCAATCACCGCTGAACAATCGGCCATATCAAATCCCAATCAACGGAAAAATTGTTCTTCTCAATAATGCCTTCTGAGAAGTAACGAGCCTTGATGAATTGCTGGGAAAGGTGGACCTGAGTAATACTTTTGGTATGCCGCTGCGCGCGTTGCATAAATACCCCTAGCGACGGGTTGCTGGCGCATTCGGTCAGGTGAAACCGTAAAGCTGCATTAGCGTCTGCATCAAGTTGCTCCGCAATAAACTTGGAGAATGACTGATGTCGCCAAGCAGAGGCTTCGGCAATATCAACTGACGATGAGGTCAATATAAAGGGGGAATCATATGCCCCTTCCGTGCGATGGCAGTGATCGCCGCTCCAGGAGAAGCGCACCACTCGTTTCCCTTGCAATAACAGTAGATCGCATGGGGCATAGGCTTGCCAGTCAATTGGTAACGATTCAGCTTCAATATTGTTGAGGCTTTGAAGCTTTAATGCGGCTGGTACCAAATCACCTCGTGAGCAGTGCGCCAATTTATTAGATTCCTGGTAACGATTTAACAGCACCGCAACCACACCAAAATTATTAATACCAAACCATGTTCCCCGGCCCATTCTATCAATTGGGAACCACCCATAATGAGCACTTGATATTTGTGTGACCAAGGGAGCATCCTCAGCCCGATGTCTTGATTCATCACGGTTCATCGTGATGACAAGAGCGTCCCCATGAGGAATTACCGTTACTGTGCACATAGGCGGAGTGACTCGTCGAGGTAGCGTTGATGGCTAGCGGTACTGGGTGCGATACCCAAATAGGCCGGCGCGTCAATGCCATGGTACTGGAGTATCAGCTTGATGATTGCTACGTGATGGATTGTGTGATTGATCAGGTAAAGCAGCTCTCTCTCAATGCTTGAGGGTAGCTCGGCATTTTCACTGACGAAACAGTCGATTTCGGAAATGATAAACAATCGGGGATGTACCAATGTCGCATTGGACATTCGGGTCATTATTGTTTGATGTTCGGCCTCACTCAGCGTGATCTCCCTCTCCGCTTCACTTTCCCTGTTGCGCCTGTTGTAATTCACCGTACCGGTTTCCAGTCCCTGAAATAACGCCTTGAAGTGGTCGTGCACATGACGAATATGCGCGCCGATACGCGCTTCGCGGAACAACTTATCGCCCACGCCCGTTGGTTGTCGCATTAATACCTCAATCAGTACACCAACTTGTTTTAGTGCATCCATCGTGGCCTTATGCAACATGGCTGATGCTCCAGTTTTGCTGAAAAATTTTCTTACCCGCTTCTCCCAAGTAGCGTTTTAGATACCGATCAGGGGCTTTGCGTAAATCCACCACAATGAGTCCATCGAGAGAGTCGTTGAACGAGCGATTCAGGGAAAAATCAATAAAGCGCCCATTCAGCGCCAGATAATGCCTAATCAGCACGGGTACGCGCACATCAAGGCCGGCGTGCCCTAATAACTTATTAATGGCGCTGACATTGGACAGGCTGGCAATGAGGTCGTGGCTGAGCAGCGATCGATTAGTGATAAATCTATGTGACGGAGTAATTTGTTGGTGTAACCCGGAGTCGATGCGATATCCGGCCAGTAGGGTATCGTGAAGAATCCCTCGCACTAAGGGCGTATAACTGCCTGATATGCTGACGCAGCCGATAAATGTATGGCAGTCCGGGTGTTGTAATAGCAGTGCGCCTAACCCCTGCCATAGTAAGTCGAGTGCGCGCGGATCGCGTTGATAGGGCTCCGTCACAAATGAGCGTCCAACTTCAATAGCACCTGAAAATGTCGTTAAAAAACTGTCGGGATAATGGAATAACGATCGACTGTACAAACGCATTTTCTGATCGGATGTCATCGCATCACTGACTTTGAATGCACGGTAAGCACCAATAAGACGATGTGCTGAATAATCCCAGGCGATCAAGTGCCAATAATGTAAATCAAAATCATCAATGTCTAATGAACGCCCGGTTCCTTCACCGGCCGCCCTAAAGGTGCGTTCTCGCTCTGCAGCCAGATAATATTTCAATGATCCTAGTGCGTTATAAGGCACACAAAAAATGGCTCGCTCGCCCTGCCGTAATAGCTCGTATTCGCGCAAATGATCAATTGACAAGGGCACGTCTACTGACAACAACTCCGTGTGATGGGCGAACTCTGGAGTGGCTCTGGATGTCGTCTCCTCGCCAACTAGCTCAGTTGAAATGCGTAGGTAATCCGTTGCCGCGCGCGCAGAGGACACACCAACATCCGCCAGTTTTAGCGCGCTACCCAGGCTAATATTGACCGGGTATTTTGAGCACTTAAGCATTGCTCTTGGGAGCAAAAGAGTACGCAGGCGCTTGTTGACCCAAGCGCTCAGATAAAACAGTTTGTTGTTGCGGCCTTCAACATGTACGGGTAAACACCAAGCATTGTGACGTAAAGCTAATTTTGCAGCAGTGGTATGCCACGAAGCGTCTTCGACACACCCCGTACGCCAATTAAGTTTCCCTACCGTCCCTGCGGGAAAAATCAGCACTGCACCATCATGGCTAAGGTGGTCATTCAGTTCTTGCAGGGATTGTCGGTTATTTGGTTGTTTACCCAGGATATCGACACCAATAAATAGATCCTGAAACTCGGGGAAGCGTAACAACAGTTTGTTGGCCACCACTTTGAGATCTGATCGATACTGCAGGAGATAGTGCGCCAATATCATGCCTTCGATCGCTCCCAGGGGATGATTGGCCACGATGACTAACGGACCCTTGATAGGGATTTCGCAGGAGGTTTTCTGGTGGCGAATTTCATAACGACATCCGATGCACTGAAGTATGTAGGCCAGAAACCCCGTAACGTC
>FWPV01008769.1_pt1 | contig 17470 bp, 15 predicted proteins | sample 2228371 | NCBI WGS metagenome assembly FWPV01 (sample SAMEA103939776, study PRJEB20133) | metagenome | reverse complement strand
TGTATTGGCTTTGACACATTAGAGTTTATTTGTTTTTATGATAGTTTGGACTGCATACCAATGGAACTAAATTTTACAGAAAAAAAATTACTTCTCTACTTACAAAACAATTTTCCTGTTTCTTTTAGCCCTTATAAAGATATTGCTACAGCTTTTTCTCTAAAAGAAAGTGAAGTTATTGAAATAATAAGAGCTTTTATGAAAGACGGGATAATTCGTAGGATAGGTGCTACTTACAACATAGAAAAATTAGGATATAAATCAACTTTAATTGCCTTAAAAACAAGCACTTCAAACTTGAAAGCAACTGGCAAAACTAAATTGCCAGAGGGCAACAAGAAATTAAACATTCTAATAGAAAATATAAATAAGTTTAAAGAAGTAACCCATAATTATTTGAGAGACAATGAATATAACATTTGGTTTACATTGACAGCAAAAACTCAAAAGCGCATTGATGACATTATTAATAAATTAAGAAAAGAACCACAAGTTGAAGAAATAATGAATCTTCCAACGATTAGAAAATTCAAAATAAAAGTTAATTTTGATTTCAAGAGAAATAGTTGCTTGCGCAATGAAAATAAGTTCGAGTTTATTCCCCAAAACAATCAATATGAAGTTAAACAGTCCCTTCAAAAAAAGTTCATAATTACTAAGACAGATGAAATATTATTGAGGTTTTTACAAAATCTTCCTATATCCCCTGCCCCATTTAATTCTGTTTTATCTAAGGCAAATATTGGTGAATTAGAACTAGTGAATAATATTACTTTATGGAAAAATATAGGCATAATTAGGAAATTAGGTGCTATTTTAAACCATTATAAAATGGGGTTTGATTCAAATTTAATGGCAGTTTGGGAAGTTAAAGATGATTATATTAATGATGTTGCTAATTTTATTTGTTTGTTTCCTGAGGTGACTCATTGTTATCAAAGAAAAACTTACCCACATTGGAAATATAATCTTTATACAATGATCCACGGAAAATCTAAAAAAGAATGTTATGATATAGTAAAACAGATTGTTAATTCTACTCGAATTGAGAGTTACAATTTGCTTTTTACAGTCAAGGAATTAAAAAAATCATATAAATTTATATAGGCTAAATTGATTATGAGCATGGGAATAGGTGGAAAAGTTTACATTGTAGGTGCTGGACCAGGTGATAGAAGTTTAATAACTTTAAAAGCGCTTGAATTACTAAAACTTGCAGATGTTATTATTTTTGATAGATTGGTAAATGAAAATCTTTTAAAAAATTGTAAGCCATCTGCGGAAATAATTTTCTGTGGGAAGGAAAAATCCAGACATAATCTTACTCAAGAGCAAATTAATAAATTACTTGTAAAGAGAGCAAAAGAAGGCAAAATAGTTGTTAGACTAAAAGGGGGAGATCCATATCTATTTGGTAGGGGAGCTGAAGAAGTGGAAGAGTGTGTTAAAAGTAATGTGCCGTTTGAAGTAGTTCCAGGCGTATCATCTGCAATATCTGTCCCTGCTTATGCAGGAATTGCAACAACTCATAGGAATTTTGCCTCGACCCTTTGCATAGTTTCTGGACATGAACAACCTAATAAAAAACAATCTTCTGTTCAATGGGATAAATTAGCAAGTCTTCAGGCTACAATAGTTATTTTAATGGGTGCTTCTAATTTTTGCGAAATTGTAAACAACCTAATCAAAAATGGCAAATCTCCCAAAACTCCAGTTGCCATAATTCAATGGGGCACATTCCCAAAACAAAAAACAATCGTCTCAACTTTGGGAGAATTTAAAAACAAAGAAAGCTGCTCTTCTATCGTTCCTCCATCAGTAATTGTCATTGGTGAGGTCGTTGAATTGAGAAAAAATTTAAATTGGTTTGAAAAACTTCCTTTATTTGGGAAGAGGATTATTATTACTTCCTCACAGAACAAAAACAGCAAGTTTTTAGATAGATTAGAAAATTATGGTGCTGAAATTATTGAATTCCCAACAGTTAAAATAGAAGTTGTTAAAAATTTTGAAAAGTTTGATAAAATCATTGCTACTAAAAATTTTAATAATATCATTTTTACCAGCACATATGGGGTGGAGTTTTTCTTTTTAAGATATTTTCAATTGGGCTATGATATAAGAGAATTAAAAGATATTAAGTTTTGGGCTATTGGGAAAGTTACAGCTAATTTAATATCTCAAAAAGGTATAAAAGTTGAAGCTTTACCAAAAAAATATGATTCAAGGAACCTAATCAAATTGTTTCCTGAAACTTTGCGTGGGGAAACTTTCCTGATACCAAGAACAAATATTCCAAATAAATTTATTACAGATGAATTAAAAAAAAGAGGAGCAAAGGTTATTGATGTTCCTATATATCAGACTAAATTACCTCCTACAACTGATAAAAATGCTCTGAGAGTTATTAAAGATGGTAATGCAGATTTAATAATATTTGCGAGTTCTTCTTCAGTAAGAAACTTTCTTAAAAAAACGAAGAATTTTTCCACAGAAAAATTTTTTAAAAATGTGAAAGTTGCAGTTATAGGACCACAAACGAAAAAAACTGCTGAAGAAAATAATATCAAAGTTAGTATAATGGCAGATGAATATTCTGTTGACGGTCTAATAGAGAAAATTTTAAGTTACTATGTTAAAAAAAATGGTAGTAGGAACACGAGGAAGTAAGTTAGCTTTAATTCAAACTGAAAGAGTAATAAACCTTTTAGAGAAATTTTACCCTTACTTAAAAATAGAAATAAAGAAAATAAAAACTACAGGCGACACATTAAAGTGTTGTTTAGCAGATTTAAAGGATACAAAATTTTTTACGAAAGAATTGGAATATGCAATTGCAAGTGGTGAAATTGATGCAGCAGTGCATAGCATGAAAGATGTTTCTGTTAACCTTATGGAAGGAACAAAAATTGTAGCAATTCCGGAAAGAGTAGACCCAAGAGATGCGCTTATTAGTAATGGGAAAAAGTTGGTAGAGTTACCTGCAGGCTCAAAAGTAGGGGCTGAAAGCCCAAGGAGAAAAGTTCTTTTAAAATCTTTAAGAAGTGATTTGGTGGCTTGTCCAATTCGAGGAAATATTGATACCCGCATCAGGAAGTTTGAGTTGGGTAAATACGATGCAATAATAGTTGCAATAGCAGGCATTATAAGATTGAATATGCAACATAAAGTTGTTGAAGTACTTGATGAAGACATTTTTCTTCCCCCCGCTGGTCAAGGAGCTATCGGTGTTCAAATTAGAGCAGATGATTATAAAACAGAAGAAATATTTAGAAAAATAAATAATGAATTATTAGAAAAGGAAATTATGGCAGAAAGAGAGTTTATAAGAGAGTTAGGAGGAGGTTGTAAAACTCCTGTCGGCGTTTTGGCAAGAATAATTGATAATAAAATTAAAATTAAGGCTTTTACAGTTACAAAAGATGAAAAAATAAAGAAGGATTTTATTGAGGGCGAAATAAAAGATTTTAAAAAGTTATCCGTCCAGTTAGCCCACAAATTAAAAGTTGATTAAAAATGGAAGTTGATGCGTTTGCTACCGAGATTCCCATTTATTTAGGCACAATAGAAAATAGGTGTAATGTCTTGACAATCGACATTTTTCAAACTTGCATTTCTGTAAGCAACGAGACAGATATTATCCCTGCCTTCAAGGAGAAAATCATCAAACTGAAAAGCACGAAAGAAGAACATAAAAAAGCACCTGCGTTTGCAATGGGAGGCAACAACAATCTGAGTTTTTGACAAAACAGAGTCTGACACTGATTTGTCAAAAAGTAGGGCAAACCTTTAGGTTTGCTTATCGCAAGGTTAAATAACCTGTTGCACAAGTCAAAAAATCTGTGTAACAAGTTTTATCCCGCGTTAGAAAACTGCATAAGTAGACATGAAATAAAGTAGATTACTTCTGTAAATAAACAAAAACGGAGTTCTACACCAGGCTCATACATCTTACTTTTACATGCTTATTTTTTCTGTTAATAAGGAAATAGAATTAACTTCAAATTGATAAACAATTTCTTGATGACTTGCTGTATAAAAAGAAGTAGTAGGAAGTCTTGTATAATTTACATCCTAACTCTTCAGCCACTTTTGGAGTAATCATTGTAAAAGACGCTCCTGTGTCAAGAACCATTCTTGCTGTAAATCTTCTAATATATTCCAATTCTGTATCAATAATAATAGAGTAAACTTGTGGTTTAAATTCTATTTTTATCATAATGCAACAGCCATGTCTTTTGGAATAAGTTCTCCTGTGAAAGGAATATAAAGATGTATCGCTTTACTTTTTAATGCAATTCTATGTATCTCATCCCTATCCTTTGAATGAGCAAGAAGTTTACCTTTTAAAGGTCTATTTAATTCATCAGTTTCTGATATTTTAAATAATAACCATTCATCAGGATAATTCTTTTCTCATTCAGGAATATTTATTAATTCGTCTATATAATTACCTCCCCAAAGTATTCTAATAAAATTTTTATATCAATAATTTTTATTTTTCATATATAACTTACTTAATTCGGTAAATATAAATATTGATTTATAAAAAATTAATTCAAATTACTTATGTAATTAAATTTTATAGAAAGTGATATAATAATGTTAAAGAATAAATAAAGGAGACATTTAAACGGGAGTTTATAAAGAAAAAAAAGAAGTAAATATTATATAAACTATTATTGTAAAGGCGAAAGAAAAAGAGAATGTATAGGATACGATTATTATTTAGCATAACATGCACTAAAAAGAGAGGAAAGGAGATGGTAGAAGGGGAAAATTTGATTTAATTCCAATAAAGAAAGAAATATTATTCAAAGATTTTACTGAAAAATATCCTGAATTTAGTAAAACATAAAAAAGTTACATAAAAGAATGTAGAATAGTAAGCAGTTTGTCAAAATTTTCAATGTTAAATTAAAAAGCATGAATAGTTGAAGAAGTTAACGAGTAAAGGTTTTCTGCCGGCGTAGCTCAGTGGTAGAGCAGCTCACTCGTAATGAGTTGGTCGGAGGTTCAATTCCTCTCGCCGGCTCTTTCCCCTTCTTGTATCCTCGGTAAACTTTTAAAGTGTAAAATTTAAAATTGTTTCACTTCTTAATAAGTTCTAAGTATACTTTCTCTGTTTGTTCTATCATATGAGATAATGTAAATTTTTCAAGTAATCTTTTCTTCCCTCTATTGCCCATTTTATTTCTTAATTCATTTGATTCTATTAATGACTTCATTTTTGCTGCTAAGTCAAAATGATTCCCGCTCTTAAATACAAATCCTGTTATGCCTGTTTCGATAACTTCTTTCATTCCTCCAGCATCACTAACTATAACAGGCAAACTCCAATTCATCGCTTCCAAAATAGAAAGGGAGAATCCCTCCTTCAATGATGGCTGAACATATATATCAAACAAACCTATAATTTCTTTTGCATTTTCTTTGTATCCCATGAAAGTTACATCATCTTTTAAGTTTAGTAAAATTGCCAAGTTGTTTAGATTTTCTCTTTCTTTACCCTCACCGATAATTACCAATTTCATATTGTATGAATGCTCTACTGTTGGCAGACCAAAGTCTTTCTGATCTACCTTAGATATTTGAGTAGTTTGATGTTCATTTACCTTCTTTGAAGTTTTACCCTCTTGCTTTAGTAATTCAAAAGCTTTTATCAAAATATCGTATCCTTTCAGTTTTGTTAATCTTCCTACAGAACCTATTATTAAATCTGCCTCCAAAGTTTTTAACTGATTTTTAAGGTTTTTATTCTTAATTTTTAATTCTTCAATTTCAATTTCCGAATAAGGCTTTATACCATTATATATAACCTCAATTCTCTCATTACAAACATTAAAGTTTTTAATCAAATGTTCCTTAACATTATTTGAAACTGCGATTATTTTTTCGCCCATAGCCATGGCTTTACTTCCAAGATGTGGCTTATATAAAGCATGGGCAGTCGTTATAAAATGTGCATTTCTTCTGGACGAAAAATATCCTATCCATGCCGGAACACGGGAGTGCGAATGAACTATATCAATCCTTCTCTTCTTTATTATTTCTCGAACTACTTTTGTTAAAAAAAATATTGAAGTAAGAGATTTCTTATGAACTGGAAGTGTTTTGTGTTCTATGTTGTTTTTTGTTAATTTTTCTACCAGTTTTCCTCCATTTGAAATGAAAAGAACCGAGTGGCCTCTTTCTTTCATTCCAAGAGCCAGGTCAATAGAATGTGTTTCTACACCTCCAAAGTTCAGTTGCGGAACAATGTAAAGTATGTTCATACCTACTCAACAACTAATTTAGTTCTATGAAACTCTTACGAGTTAATTCCAGAATTTAGTCTCGTAAGCTTTTTATTGCAGATACCTCATAGAAAATTCTTATAGAATTTATTTAAACAATTAAATGATAAAGTTTAGTTTGACCGTATCTTCCTTTACTGATAAAATTAAAACTCTATGAAAAACATATTAATCTTATCAGATAATAAGGCTGGCCATTATAATCAATGCCTGGCAATTACAGACAATTTATCATCAGAATATAAGAGTATATTATATAGTGTTAATTACAAAAGAGATATAAATTACATTATTTTAAGTTGCTTAAGTTTATTGTTACCCTCAAAAATGCTTCGTTTGCAACCTGAAATTTTATTTAAATTGATTAACGAACCACAATTAAAGAAACTAATAGAAAGCAATGAAATAGTAGCAGTAATTTCAGCAGGCGCACTTGTTGAGCCTCTTAATTACCTTATAGGACAAATTTATGGTATAAAAAAGATATTAGTAATGAAGCCAAACATTTTATCTTATAAAAACTTTGATTTATGCATAACTTATGACCATGAGAATATTAATGAAAATGAAAAAGTTATAAAACTTTTGTGTGCACCTGGTAAAATAAACCCTAAATTACTAAATGAAAAGTCAAAAATGTTAAAAGATACACTCGGTTTGAATAAATCGAAATTTATAATTGGTGTGCTTGTTGGAGGAGAAAGTAAAAGACATTACTTAACAAAAGAGTTCATCCTTTTATTACTAAAAAATTTAGAAAGTTTTTGTAATGAGGTAGGAGGTATTTATTTGTTAACAACTTCAAGAAGAACTGGGAAGGAAATTGATGATTTTATTTTCAACAACTATAACAAAGATATATGCCCATATTTATTGTTAGCAAGTCGTGACTCTTATAATCCTGTAGCAGAAATTTTAGGTTTATGTAATATTCCTATTGTTACTGATGACAGTATTTCAATGATTTCTGAGTGTGTTGCCTCAGAGAAATTTTTTATTATACTTAATACTTTGAGGAAACAAAAAAAGGAGGATAAATTTACGAGATTTTACAATAATCTGAAGGAAAAAGGATTTGCAGAAATATCAACTATAGAGAACATACAGGAAAACTTAAAAAAGTTTTATAATGAAATACCAGCATTTACCCCCATAAATGTATCTGCTGAGGCAGCCAGGAAAATAGAACAATTATTAAAAAGTTAAAAATTTAAATCTTAAGGAGCAACCTTTTATAAAAGGGAATAATTTGGGAAAACAAGTTATCCAATATATTTTTCATTTAAACTAAAAAAAACAAAGAATATAAAACTATGAATATCTATACGAGTAATTTATATCCTGTTTATGCTCAATTAGTGACTTCTACAGCATCTTTTGTTGACAAAATAAATCTTTTTAAATTTCCAACTGTTGTGAGAGTAGAAACAACCAATATGTGTAATGGTAATTGCATAACCTGCCCTCGACACAAGTTAACTCGACCACAAGGAGTTATGGATTTCGACTTATTTAGAAAGATTGTCGATGAATGCTCTAATAAAAAAGTTCAATCGTTACATCTACATAATTTTGGAGAGCCTCTTTTAGACAATCAACTACCTATGAAAATAAATTATGCAAAATCAAAAGGAATTTCTAATGTAAGGATATTTTCAAATCTTTCCTTATTAAATGAAGAGATGGCAGAAAAGATAATCAGGTCTGGATTAGATGATTTAAAGGTAAGTTTTGATGGTTCTACAAAAGAAGAGTTTGAGGAAATCAGAAAAGATATTAGCTTTGATGATGTACGGAAAAACATATATATGGTTGTTAAGTTGAGAAAAAAGTTAGGCTTCAAAAAGCCTCGCATTTCACTTGTTTTTGTTAGAGTAAAAAATAATAATAACAAAAAAAGCAATATTTTGTCTGAATGGAAAGGAATTGTTGATAACATTTTTGTGAGTTATATGCACAATTGGGGAGGTGCATTTAACCATAATGGAAAAAACGGCAAATTATCCCGGAAGAAATTATTACCCTGCCTTAGAATTTGGAAAACTTTTACAATTTTGTGGGATGGGCGGGTCGCTTTATGTTGTCTTGATTATGATGGAAAGGTTATTTTAGGAAATGTTAGAGAAACAAGTATAGAAGAGATTTTTAATGGTGAAGTTCTAAAATCGATAAGAAATTTACACTTACAAAGAAGATTTGAAGAAATAGAGATCTGTGCAGAATGTAGTGCAAGGAAATAAAACACCAATTGATGCTCTATGTGGGGTATTAATATACACTTAAAAAAGTTGCGATTTGGATAAATGTAGAGCTACTCTTTTAAAACCTAATTGTTTAACTAAAACAATTTGTAGTAAAAATCTTTAAGTCAATCAAAAATATAAAAGGCTAAATCTGCCCCTGTGCATTAAAATGCAAGATTAACAATACCTGCAGAAGTTCGCCATTTGCTTACTTAATCACTTATATAAGCTTTATGGCCACTCTTGCAGGGGTTTGCTAAACTAAAACTCATTTAATTTTAATTGTAAAGTTCCTACTTTTAAAGGTGTTAAATATGGCAGAACTAAAAAGCGCTTTGGAAATTGCTCTTGAAAAATCTGAACATATCAAAGCCGATAAGGATTTATCAAAAAAGTTAGAAAAAGATAAATTCATTAATCAAATCCAAGGATTGGTAAGAAGGTATATTGACCAAGAGATTAATTTAAAAGAAATCACAGACAAGATAAATAAATGCGAAGAATACAAACTTGATGTAATTAACGCAGCAATTGAGACATTAGCCTCTACTATAACGCTCACAGAGGAAAATAAAGAAGCAATCGAAGCAATCACTTTATTAAACAAAAATGCCAAGCAAATTATAAAAAATATAAATAATTTAAGGGAAGAATTTTTAAGGCAGGTTGCTTTGGAACATAAAAAGATCACACAAATTAAAATTTCTGAATTAAAAAGAAGAGGAATTTTTGGTTCATCTGTTTTGCCAAATGTAGAATACTCAGAAGAATGGAAATCTTTTTTTAGTTCTGTAGAAAACGAATATAACGAAAAATTGGCATCTATAAAAAAAGCACTTTTAATTACCCAACTTTAACTCTATTACCACCACTTGCAACAGCTTCTGCCAAAGCCTTTTCAGCAGTATGCAATAAATATGTTTCATCATCCCCATTTTCAGGATAAGAAGAAATTCCAATACTTAAAGTTAATGGTATGTCTTTGTCTTCTTCAAAAGCAACAATCTCAAAGATTTTTCGTAACTTCCCTGCTAAAACCTGCACATCTACTAATGGAGTTTCCTTTACTAATAGAGAAAATATTATTGGAGCGTATCTTCCAACAATAATTTTATTTTCATCAATTTCTCTCAAAATCTTTGAAATCTCCTTTAGTTTGGTATCTCCCCGAGAAAATCCATATTTCTCATTATACTTCCCAAAGTTATCAATTCTAATAAGTAAAATAGCTAAACTAAAATTTAACGACCTGGCAATTTCCAGTTCAGCAAAAAACCTCTTTATAAAATGATCTCTCGTATATGCTTCGGTTAGATTATCAGTAATACTCATTCTGTTTATCTCATCTTTTAAAATATAGTTATGCAATGAATAAGAAATCAAGTGTGATATTACTTCCAAAAGCATTATTTCGTTCTTTTCAAATTTTTTTCTATTTACAACAATAGCACCTACAAGTTTATTTTCACAAACTAAAGGAATAATTAAAAGTGCACCTTTTGTCTTTACAACTAAAAGTTTTGAAAGTTCTTGCTCATTTTCTGAATTCTCAAATAAAATCGATTTTTTGTTACTTTTTAATTTTTTAACAAGAGGATGTTCTGGGTCGATTCTGAATTGTTCAATTGCCTGAGGGGATAAAACATTGCTTCTTACAATATGAGGAATATTTATATTTTCCTTTATAATAATTGAAACATTACATTCTGGAGAAACTTGTAATATGGAGTTTTCAGCAATCGTCAATAATTCATCTTTATCCTGAGAAGCACTAATTGCTGAGCCTACTTCATTTAAGAATTCAATTTGTTCAATTTTCATTTTAATACTTTTTTATGATAAAGGTGAAGGCAGTATAACGAACATTTCATTTTTACATTCTTACACAAATACCTTTACTTCTCAAATATTGTTTTGCTTCTTGAATAGAATATTCACCATAGTGAAATATTGAAGCTGCCAATACTGCATCTGCTTTGCCATAAACAATTGCTTCAAATAAATGTTCTAACTTACCTGCCCCGCCAGAGGCTATAACTGGTATATTTACATTTTCAGAAATCGTTTTTAACAATTCAATATCATAACCACATTTAGTTCCATCCCTATCCATAGAAGTTAATAGTATTTCACCTGCGCCTAATTTTTCTCCTTTTATTGCCCACTCTAAAGCATCAATCCCAGTTGGAGTTCTTCCGCCATTAATGTAAACTTCCCATTTATTTTGAGAGGCGATTCGTTTTGCATCAATTGCTAAAACAATACATTGACTGCCAAATTTATTAGCAGATTTTGATATTAGCTCTGGGTTTTTTACTGCTGAAGTATTTAAAGAAACCTTGTCTGCACCACATTGAAGAATTTCCTTTATATCCTCCAGTGACCTCAAACCCCCCCCAACAGTGAATGGAATAAAAATAATGCTTGCAACCTTTTTAACTAAATCCTTAATTATTTCCCTTTTTTCACATGACGCTGTTATATCAAGGAATACAAGTTCGTCTGCTTGAGCCTCTTCATAAACTTTTGCTTGTTCTGTAGGGTCTCCTGCATCTCTTAAATTTATGAAGTTAATACCCTTAACAACTTTGCCATCTTTAACATCTAAACATGGAATAATCCTTTTTGCAAGCATTACAGGTGAGCTTTTAGTTTAAAATTCAACTAAATTATAAAGTTAATTTTCTACTATTTTTATAAAGTTTTCAATTAATTTAAGTCCGTTTTTTTGACTTTTTTCGGGGTGAAACTGAACTCCCCAAACATTTTTCAAATTAACCATTGAAGGGAAATAAATACCATATTCTGTTTCACAGGAAATAACAGAAGTATCAATTGGTTTTACATAATAGGAATGAACGAAATAAAAAAAATCTCCATCATTTATTCCTTTAAGTAATGGGTCATCTCTTTTTTTAGTTATACTATTCCACCCAACATGGGGAACTTTTAAGTTGTTTTCAAATCTTATTACATTTCCCTTTATAAAGTTTAGTCCGTTCCCTTTACTTTCTTCTGATTTGTCAAAAAGTAGTTGCATACCAAGACATATTCCAAGGAAGGGTTTTCCCTTATTTATCTCATCAATTAAAACATCAAACAATTGGGAATTTTTTAAATTTTTTATGGCATTTCCAAAAGCACCAACGCCAGGAAGAACAATTGCACTTGAAGATTTGATTTTTCTGGGGTTTTCAGTTATTTCTACCTTTATATCAAAATGCATAAAGCACTTTTTTACATTATAGACATTACCTAACTTGTAATCTATGATTGCAATCATTATTTTAAAAATAATAAAGTAGGTAATTTTGCAATTGAATTATTTTATTACAAAAACAAATCGCATAATTTTAGGTACTTAGTGTGTTAGTAGGCATAAAGCTTACCGTAAGGACGTAGATATTTAGGATATAATTTTATAAACTTTTCTTTAAGAATTTTTTGTAAATCTACTCCAAAATAGTTGGCAAAATCTTCAGAATATTTTCTAATTATCTCCCAATCAGATTGGGAGGGTTCAACAATTTCAACTTCTTTTCCAATCTGATATTTATCCAATTTCCCTCTAACAAAAATTGCTCCTCCATGCATACCTGTTCCAACAAAATAACCAGGTCTATGGTCTTTTTTTAAATTTAAAGCAAGTAATATTACAATTCCACCAGCCATATATTCTCCAAAGAAATCTTGCATTAAGCCACCAATGACTATGACTGGTTTTTTATCTTTATATTCTTTCATATGAATTGCAACTCTATATCCAACATTATCCCTTATAAAGATTTTACCCCCTCGCATACCATAACCTAAAATATCCCCTGCCCCACCATGAACAATTATTTCACCATCGTTCATTGTATTTCCACAACCATCTTGCACATTGCCGAAAACCTCTATTCTTGAGCCATCCATAAAGGCAGCGAGATCATTACCTGGAGTCCCAAATAATTTTAATTCTAAGCCTTTTATCCCCGTTCCAAATAAGTTTGTTCCAATGTATCTTTGCCCAAAAATATTATGCACTTCTATTTTTTTATGACCATCTAAAGCTTTCTCCCGAATAAGTTGATTGAGTTGGAAGTAATTTAGCCCCTTAGCATCTATTTTTATCCACTCATTATCCTTTTTCATGGTTTATTTTTCCATTTTTGGAATTTATTTTTGAATTTTAAATTTCTTATTGTCCTGCGCCTTTAATGCCTAAAGTTTCAAGTTCCCACTCAGTAAGTCCAACACCTCTTAGATTTAACCTATTTCCCCGAAGGCTTTCAATTGCATTTATTCCCATGCCACCAAGCATTTCTTTTATTTCATGACTCCATCCACGAAGCAGATTTACTAATCTTCTTGAGGCTATATCAGGATTAAGTCGTTTGGATAGGTATGGATCAGAAGTACAGATTCCCCAATTACAAATTCCAGTATAACACTTTTGGCAAACGGTGCAACCCATAGCCACAAGTGCAGCAGTTCCGATATAAACAGCATCTGCACCAAGCGCAATTGCCTTAATCACATCAGCACTGTTTCTAAAACCTCCTGCTGCAATAATTGAAGCTTGATTTCTTATCCCTTCTTCTCTTAATCTTGAATCAACAGAAGCAATGGCTAATTCAATGGGAATACCCACATTATCCCTAATAACCTTTGGCGCAGCTCCTGTTCCACCTCTAACACCATCTATTGCAACTATATCTGCTCCTGCCCTAACTATTCCACTTGCTATTGCAGCAACATTATGAACCGCAGCAATTTTTACTGAAACTGGCTTTGTATAGTTAGTTGCCTCTTTTAAAGCATATATTAACATTGATAAGTCTTCAATCGAGTATATATCGTGTTGTGGGGCGGGAGATAAAGCGTCTGTGCCTTGTGGAATCATTCTTGTTTGAGAAACCTTCGTTGAAACTTTTTCCCCTGGTAAGTGTCCCCCAATACCTGGTTTTGCACCTTGTCCTATCTTTATTTCAACTATAACCCCTGCATTTAAATATTCCTCATCAACTCCAAACCTTCCAGATGCACACTGAACAATTGCATTCTTGCCATATTTTCTTAGTTCTGTTGGTAATCCTCCCTCACCTGTATTAAACAATGTCCCAAATTCTGTAGCTGCCTTGGCAAGAGATTCCATGGCTTGAAAACTGATTGCTCCAAACGACATTGCTGAAAAAATAATCGGTGTCTCAATACAAACTTGAGGAGCCAATTTTGTTTTTGATTTGTATCTTGATTTCCTTCCATTTAAGTCTTGCTTTGCTTCTTCAAATTCAATTTTCTCAGGTTTTCTTCCTAAGAAAGTTCTTAGTTCCATAGGTTCTCTCAATGGATCTATTGAAGGATTTGTCACTTGAGAGGCATTAAGAAGTATTCTATCCCAATAAATTGGAAGTCCTTTATCGTTTCCCATTCCAGTAAGCAAAACTCCACCTGTTTCGGCTTGTTTTGTGAGGTCAACTAATTTTTCTTTACTCCAGTTTTCATTTTGCCTATTTTGCCAAGGATGTGGATAAATGGAAAGAGCTCCTGTAGGACAAAAAACAGCACACCTTTGACAGCCAGAGCATTTCTCTTGATATGAATAAATTTTATCCTCTTCACTATCATATACATGTGTATCAAAACCACATTGCCTAACACAAACCAGACATCTTATACACTTATCATCATCTCGTTCAATTTTAAAATCAGGCTGAAGATATGTTTTCATACTACAAACAAGTCATTTTTCACTGAAAGCAAAAATCCCTTTTTAATTTAATTTCCTAAAATTCTACTTTCAGAGTTAACCATATTATCTTTAAGAAAAACATAAGACCTTTAGCAGTAATTCTGCATTGTTAAATTATCTAATTCGAGTCTCATATATATCTTTTTAGCACTTTTGACCTATTCTTCCGATAATAGGGCTTCCACCCGCAGGGATCCATACTTTATCTAAGTCTTTACAAACCAATCTGATAGAGGCTTCTTCAGATGAAATAAATAAAAAATCGTCTTTAATAGCACCCGTCATAGGCCGTAAACGAATTCTATCATTGTGCCCAATCATTTCTCCATGGTGTGCAACAATAATCGCAAAAGGACCATTAATTAAAAGAGAGCCATACACTTGCCTTAAAGTTAAAAAATAATTTTTTTCTTCTGGCTCCATTTTGTCTATCACATCCCATATAGGAGGTGCAAATATATCCATAACAGTTTCTATAGGTAAATTATGTCGTCTTGATAATAAATCTGTTGCATAAGCAAGAACCTCTGTATCTGTTTGCATGGTGCATTTATATCCAAACATTTCTAAATATCTTCGGTTTATACCGTAGGAGGATATTTCGCCATTATGAACAACTGTCCAATCGAGTATATTAAAAGGGTGAGCACCACCCCACCATGCTTGTGTGTTTGTTGGAAATCTACCATGGGCTGTCCAGATGTATCCCATATAATTTTCCAAGCAAAAATAATTGGCTATCTGGTCGGGATAACCAACTCCTTTAAAAACTGCCATGTTTTTGCCACTTGAAAATACATATGCACCATCGATTGATAAGTTTATTGTCATTACTTTTTCTATTACAAAATCATCATTTTTTAAGTCTTTATTTTCATTTTTAGGCTCTACAAAATATCGCCACATGAGAGGGGGGTTAACTATACCTTCCGTTTTTTTAGTTGGCACTTCTTCATCAAACACAATCTCAAAATTACTTTTTAAAAAGCTCTCAGTAACTTCTTTGGAAGGTGGAAAACTTTTTCCACTTGAAACCCTATCGTAAATAATATGAAAGGCATAGTAATCCCGATAATCAGGGTACAACCCATAAATTGCAAACCCACCGCCTAAACCGTTCGTGCGATTGTTCATATTTGTAATGGCAGTTATTACATCTCGCCCAGAAAATAAATTTCCTTTTAAATTCATCATACCAAATAATGAACACGCTGAAATAACTTTATCGTCATTAAATGGATTTACTAAATTTTTTAAATTTTTCATATTAGTGCGCTTTATAGTGTTTACTTCAACAATTTTTCTTTCCTTATGTCCTCAGGTAAATAAATTAAACCAAAATCATCCTCTAACAATTTGTCTTTAAAACTTGTAATGTCTATTTTGTCTCTCATAAGTCCAAGCAAAATACCTGCTTTGTCTATTTTGTTAAGTAGAATCATTCCTTTTAATTTATTATCTTTTATAATTACCTTCTTATAAGTTTTCCTCTGAATAATTTTATTCTCAATATTTTGGAATTGAGTTTTTAAAATCAGGGGCAAATTAAAATCTTCTTCTTTTATCAAAGTTTCATAATTACTCTCATCAGGGGCATTTAAAAGACCAGCAGATACGATGGGATAACCCCAAAATTCAGTAGAATTCATATTAGTTGCCCATTGGTATTCCTCTTTTTCCCCTGCCATGTTTTTTCCTGCGATTCTGCCACTGTAATAAGCATTTGGCCATAAAGGTAATAAGCGATTTGACTCCATAATAAAATCATAAACCTCCGCAGCATCTCCACAAGCATAAACAAAGTCAACATTTGTTTTTAAATTTTTATTTACAATAATGCCTCGATTTATTTCTATTTCTGTATTTTTAACTAATTCAACTTGAGGAACTACTCCTATTGCAAGAATTACAATATCACACTCTATTTTTTTCCCACTTTTAAGTATGACTTTTAAGCCTTTAGTATTGCCTTTTTTAAAAGATTGATTAAGTGAAATTTTACTTTTGCCTGCAAGGGATGAAGAAGAGATTATTTTTTTAATTGTATCATTTGTAATAATATTTGCTCCATGATTTTTAAATTCATTTTCAACTATATGTGAAGCATTCTCATCAAGAACTGGACTTAAGCATCTATCTGCTAATTCTACTATAGTTACTTCCAAATCGCAGTTTATTAAAGCTTCAGCGCCTTTTAACCCAATTAGTCCTCCTCCAAGTATTACAGCACTTATTTTACTTCCTTTCTTTTGTTTTTTTCTTAAAATGCTTATGTAGTTTTTAATCTTTTTTGAATCATCAAATTTTGTTAATGTGAAAACTGCATTTTTATTAAGCCATTCATGATTTGGAATAATTGGCTTACCTCCTGTTGCAAGTAATAATTTTTCAAATTCAATCTCTTCATTATTTTCGGTTACAACTTTTTTGTTTTTTAAGTTTAACAGTTTAACTTTAATTCCAAGATAAGTAGTGACATTATTTTCAGAATAAAAAGAATGTGGTCTTATAAACATTTTGTCTTCAAAGTCTTCTTCAAATAAATAGTGCGTAATTAAAGGTCGTGAATAAGCTTGATATTTCTCATCTGAAATAATGGCAATAGGATTTTCCTTATCTATTTCCCTTATTCCTTCAACTGCTCCTATTGCTCCTGCAGAATTACCTATTATTAAATATTTATATTTCATAACATTAATTAATTAGTTCATTATTTCTTAAGAGTCTAAAAATCTTAATTCAATTATTTTTATTTTCAAACTTCTTTCAAAACAAGTGCTTCATTAGGGCAATTTTCAACACATGCTGGAATTTCCCTATCAGGGCATAAGTCACACTTTGATGCAATTCTTTTTTCTCTCTCGTCTCTTTTAATTGCTCCGTTTGGGCAAACTAATATACAAGTCCAACAGCCAATGCACTTCTCTTTATCGTGTTGAACTGTTTTTGTTTTTTTATCAATGAACATCGCCCCTGTTAGGCAAGCATATACACAATCAGGTTCATCACAATGTCTGCATTGTAGGGAAAAAGAAATTGGCTTTGACTCTTCTACAATTGCTTTTGAAGGTGGGGGTAGCTCTTTTTTGAATGCCTTTATAATATCTTTTGATTTTGAATGTGCTACCTGACAATAAATTTCACAAAGTCTACATCCCATACAAACTGCTTCATTACAATAAACTTTTTTCATATTT